>Ga0164293_10001767_pt1 | contig 18188 bp, 11 predicted proteins | sample GEODES118metaG_FD_111487 | JGI IMG/M metagenome (GOLD analysis project Ga0164293, IMG submission 111487) | Eutrophic lake water microbial communities from Lake Mendota, Wisconsin, USA - GEODES118 metaG | ecosystem: Environmental > Aquatic > Freshwater > Lake | place: USA: Lake Mendota...
AAGGGGTAAAGCAAAAAATCCAGTGAATTGAAGTATCAACCCGCAAGGGATGATTAAGAAAATAAATGCCATAGAAGCAATTTCTAATGAACCTATTCCTTGCATATTCTTTCCTACCATATTTACATTGATTCCATAGAATAGGGTGGCCAATAATACAAGGAATGCGTAACTTATATATTGAACTGTAATATTTGCTCCAGCAGCAACCAATAAGGTTAAACCTATAAAACCAATGATGATACCTACAACTTGATTCATTTTTACCTTAAGTTGAAAAAAACCAATACCGGTAACTATAACAAATAGAGGGGTTAATGCATTTAAAATACCCGCCAATGCACTGTCTATTTTAGTTTCTGCAATACAAAATAAATAGGCAGGAAAAAAACTGCCCAATAGGCCAGAAAGCACCACCAAAGCTCTTTTTTGGGATGGAATATGTTTAAATGCTTTGATGGCGAAAGGCAATAGAATGATTCCCGCACTCATAATTCTTATTGAAGCTACTTGATAAGGGCTCAACACATTCATGCCCCCTTTCATTAAAATAAAAGAACTGCCCCAGATTAAGCAAAGTGCAATAAAAATTAGCCAATTAATGATTTTCTTTCCCAACGTAATTATTTGTTCAAAGATGCAATTTTATGTTGCATTATGAAGATTTAAAAAAATTCATTATTTTTATTCCCATTATTAAAACAATTTAGATATGGGAATGTTGAAAGAATTCAAAGAGTTTGCCGTAAGGGGCAATTTAGTAGATACAGCAGTTGCATTTGTTATGGGTGTTTCTTTTGGTAAAATTGTTACCTCTTTTGTGGATGGAATGGTTATGCCATTGGTAGGAATGCTAACAGGCGGGGTAGACTTCAATGATAAAAAATTTGTATTAAAATCTGCAGTAGATGTTGTAAAAGACGCAGCAGGAGTGGTTGTGAGTCCAGCAGTTCCAGAAGTTTCCGTGAAGTATGGCACATTTATTACCAATCTATTTGATTTTATAGTAGTTGCCTTTGCGGTGTTTATGGTAATCAAAGGAATTAATAAGATCAAAAAAGAAACAGTAGCAGACTCAGCAGCCGAACCAGCTGGTCCCTCTAGTACAGATGCTTTATTGATGGAAATAAGAGACTCTTTAAAGAAGTAGCACCTTTTGGTGGATAACTATTTAGTAAAACAGGCTTTTTTAAAGCCTGTTTATGTTTCTTTGTATCAATCAATGCAATTGAAGTGAGTGCAGTTAATTATCAGATTAAGTTAGATCAGTTTGAAGGACCTTTCGACCTATTGTTGTTTTTTATCGAAAGAGATGAATTGGATATTTATAATATCCCCATCACCAAAATCATCAATGATTTCCTAGACTTTATTCATAGTTCGGAGAAATTGAATATTGAATTAAGCAGTGAGTTTATTCTATTCATTTCAACCTTAATGAGAATTAAGGCTAGATTGTTATTGCCTCGAAAAGAAATTGATGCTTCCGGTAATGAAATAGACCCTCGTCAAGAATTAATTGATAAAATTTTAGAATACAAACGTTTTAAAGAAGCGGCAGTTCAAATGGCTGAAATGGAAGCTATGAGAATGCTGATGGTAAAACGTGGAAATCTTCAAAAAGAAATTGCAGCAATCGGAGAGGAAGCTTCTGAAGGAACTGAGATCCAAAATATTACTTTATTCAAATTGATGAAATCTTTTGAAAAGGTAATGCAACGTGTACATGACAGACAAAACAAACCTGTACACACTGTTGTTCGTTACAACTATACTATGGAAGGAAGCCGAGATTATATGCTCGATTTTGTGGCGAAAGAAAAAACGGTAGCTTTCGAAAAAGTATTTGAAATATGCGAAGATCGCATCCATGCAATATTCTTATTCTTATCTATACTCGAATTATCTCAACAAAAATTCATGAAATTATTGGTTGGCCAGGGCATGAATAATTTTATTGTTGAATGGAACGACAATCGTGCAGCTGATATAGCGGAGGAAGGCTTGGCTGAGGAAGAGATATGAGATAAAAGATATGAGATAAAAGATAGGAGATATAAGATATTAATGAACACTTAAAATGTATCTCATAATTCATATCTCATAATTCATATCTCATAATTCATATCATCTCTTCATACTTAATTCTTAACGAAAACTTTCTCGCTCATTAACAACCTTACAGCATCTGCAATACCTTGTGCATCGTAAGCACATTCGCGGTGTAATTCTTTAGGAGTACCGTGTTCAACTAAACGATCCGGAATTCCTAAAATGCTTACTTCAGCTTGATAATTATTGGCGTTCATGAATTCTAAAACTGCAGAACCAAATCCACCCACAACAGTTCCGTCTTCAACAGTAACTATTTTTTGGTAGTTGCTGAAAACTTCGTGTAATAAGTCTTCATCAATTGGTTTCACAAAACGAAGATCATAATGTGCTGGATCAATTCCTTCAGTTCTTAGTTGACGTATAGCTGCTTGGGCAAAATTGCCCGGATGACCAAAACTTAAAATAGCAATTTCTTTTCCATCTTTTAATTTCCGGCCTTTACCAATGGTGATTGCTTCGAATGGTGTTTTCCATTCTGTCATAACACCTTCTCCTCTGGGATACCTGATTACAAAAGGATATTTATTGCTATCCAATTGTGCAGTGTACATTAAATTGCGCAATTCTTTTTCATTCATTGGAGCGCTCACAACCATATGAGGTATGCATCTCATGTATGGAATATCATAACATCCATGATGAGTAGGTCCATCTTCTCCAACCAATCCTGCTCTGTCTAAACAAAACACCACAGGTAATTTTTGTATAGCTACATCATGCACTACTTGATCGTATGCACGTTGCATGAACGATGAATAAATATTACAAAACACCCTCAATCCTTGAGTGGCCATTCCTGCACTAACAGTAACTGCATGTTGCTCACAAATGCCCACATCAAAAGCTCGATGTGGCATTTTCTCCATCATGAATTTTAATGAAGATCCACTAGGCATGGCTGGTGTAACCCCCATTATTTTATCATTCATTTCAGCCAACTCAATCATGGTATGACCAAATACATCTTGGTACTTGGGTGGTTGAGGAGCGTCTATTTTTTTCTTGAATATTTCACCAGTTACTTTATCGAATAATCCAGGAGCATGCCATTTAGTTTGGTCTTTCTCCGCTAACGCATAACCCTTGCCTTTTACCGTAACAATATGCAGGATTTTAGGACCTGGCATTTCTTTTAAATCTTTTAATGTATCAACCAGATTAGAAATATTGTGCCCATCAATCGGTCCAAAATAACGAAGGTTCAATGCCTCAAATAAATTGCTGCTTTTGCTCACAACCCCTTTGATGCTGGCTTCTAGCTTGCTGGCCATTTCTCTGGAGAAATTTTTTCCAATGGGTAATTTGCCCATTAGATTCCAAACCTCGTCTCTTACTTTATTGTAAGTTGGAGAAGTAGATATATCGGTTAAATATTCTTTTAGTGCACCAACATTTGGGTCGATGCTCATGCAATTGTCATTTAATATAATCAACACATCGCTGTCTGCAACTCCTGCATGATTCATTGCTTCAAAAGCCATACCAGCGGTCATAGATCCATCACCAATAACCGCAACAGATTTTCTGTTTTCGCCTCTGTATTTGGCAGCCATTGCCATCCCCAAAGCAGCAGATATTGATGTAGATGAATGCCCAACACCAAAAGTATCGTATTCGCTTTCTGATCTTTTTGGGAAACCACTTAGCCCATTGTATTTACGGTTGGTGGCAAAATTGTCTCTTCTTCCGGTTAAAATTTTATGTCCATATGCTTGGTGACCCACATCCCATACCAATTGGTCGTATGGGGTATTGTAAACATAGTGAAGCGCTACGCTCAATTCAACCACTCCTAAACTTGCAGCAAAATGCCCTCCCTGAACACTTACTATGTCAATAATATATTGCCTAAGTTCATCGCATACCTGGTGGAGTTGTTCTCTACCTAATTTTTTTAAATCCGAAGGGTTGTTGATGTTTTTTAACAATGGTCCTGGAATGAACTCCATGCATGTATATTTTATGGGTAAAAGTACGAAATTGGGCCCAAAAACCACCCAATAAGGTCTAAAACAGCCAAATACACCGATGGTTCGGAATCTAGCTTAATATTTTTAGCCAATTAGCCCCAAAATTTGCCATTAGTCCTAAATTAGATATATGAGGGGGTATAGAATTTAACTTCGTTGTACATGAGAAACAAAAGAAAAGCAATTTTGTATTGGTATTGCCAGATTGGTGGTTGGATGATGTATGGGTTAACAATGGTATTTTTTGCCTTTGTTTTTGATAGTAGGATCAATGCTATTTTTTATCCTAAACTGCTGGTCATAATTACTACAGGCTTAATTTTTACCCATATCCTCAGAGAGTTAATTAAAGTGCTGCACTTGCGCCCCCCCGAACTATCTAAGAAATGGTTCTTATTTACCGTTATTCTTTTATCCATTTTAGTTCTATTTAATCTAACCAATAGTGCATTGGCAGAGTGGCTTGGATTATTTAATCCTAAAACAAAGGTTTCGGTAGAAAAGCGGTTTTTGGTTAATTTGGTTTCCGACTCACCATTGATATTGGTTTGGGTATCCATTTATTATTTATGGCACTATATAGAATTGGGAACTAAAATTGAAATTCAAAAAGTAAAATTAGAGAGCTTGGTTAAAGAACTAGAATTAAATACCATCAAATCTCATATTAATCCGCATTTTATTTTTAATGCATTAAACAGCATTCGTGCATTGGTAGATGAAAATCCTGAAAGAGCAAGAACTGCAATCACTGAGTTGAGTAATATTTTAAGAAGCAGTATGCAATCCGAAAAGCTTGCTACTGTGCCATTTGAAAAAGAACTGAATATTGTTAAAGATTATTTAGCTTTAGAACATATACGTTTTGAAGATCGATTAATGGTTGAATTTGATATTGATGAGGATACCCTTGATCAACCAATACCACCTATGATGTTGCAAACTTTAGTAGAGAACGCCATCAAGCATGGCGTTGGTAAACAAAAGCAAGGAGGATTGGTAAAAATAATTTCTGATTTTAGAGACAATCATCATGAAGTGATTGTACAAAATACCGGATCTTTTACTAAAGAAGGGATATCTGATGGATTTGGAATAAGCAGTACACACGACAGACTTAAATTATTGTTCGGCAAAAAAGCTCATTTTTCTATTAGCAATAAAGGCAATGACTTAGTGGAAGCAGTAATTGTTATGCCTATTCATGAGTTTTCAACTTTAGTTAAAAATTAAAATCATATGGCTATCAAAGCAATTATTATTGATGATGAACGCTTGGCTCGTAACGAACTAAAAAAATTGTTACAGGATCATGGCGATATAGAAGTGATTGAGGAAGCTGCTAATGTAGATGAAGGGATTGAAAAAATCGAATCCTTAAATCCAGACTTGATTTTTCTAGATATACAAATGCCTGGTAAAACTGGATTTGATTTATTGGCTGAAGTAGAGAAAGCACCTAAAGTAATATTCACTACAGCGTATGACGAATATGCAATAAAAGCGTTTGAAGTAAATGCGATGGACTATTTGCTTAAGCCAATTGAGCCCAAGCGTTTAACAGATGCTATACAGAAATTGCAAGCAGAAATGTTTAAAGAACATGTAGGTTTAAATGGCGCTAACAGAGGTCCATTAACTGAATATGATCAGGTTTTTGTGAAAGATGGAGAGCGTTGTTGGTTTGTAAAATTAGGGGAAATCAGGTTGTTTGAAAGTGTTGGAAACTACGCCAAAGTATTTTTTGGTACCAATAAGCCGCTTATTTTAAAATCATTGAATGCACTGGAAGAAAGATTAGATGACAGAATGTTTTTTAGGGCAAATAGAAAGCATATCATTAATCTAAGGTGGATCGAAAAAATTGAACCTTATTTCAATGGCGGATTAATTCTTGATTTAAAAGGAGGAGAAAAAATTGAAGTAAGTCGTCGTCAGACAGTTAAGTTCAAAGAGATGATGAGCCTTTAGGAGATAGGAGATAGGAGATAAGAGATATAAGATAAAAGATAAGAGATAAAAGATAAGAGATAAAAGATAAAAGAGAAGAGATAAAAGATAGGAGAAGAAGTAGTTAGAATTATTAATAAAGTTTTATGAGAAAAATAGTTGGTTTAATTACGGTGTTGTTTTGTGCGAGTATAGTTACTGCACAAAATATTGATATTATTATCAATGCTGCAGAAGTTGAGCGGATTGAAAAAACATTGTCTGCTGATGATATGCAAGGAAGAAGAACTTTTACACCTGGCATAGATAAAGCAGCTGCATTTATTGCCGAAGAATTTAAAAAAGCGGGTTTACAAACTTTTAAGCAAAATGGCAACTACTTGCAATCATTTAATATGGTGAAAGCAAAATTTTTAACTGCTTCTGCCAATTTTGACGGAAATGAAATCGATCCGAAAAATATTATAGCACTTACTTGTAAACCTGATTTATTAATCAACGAACAGTCTGGCTATGAATTAGTAAGAATAACAAAAGCAGATAATTTTAACACCGAAGCCAGAAAATACAGCAGCATGGCGAAAAACTATATTGTTTTGGTTGACAGTAGTTATGCGGCTAATTTCAGCAGATTAATTAGGCTGAAATCGAATATGTTTGAATCCAACAATTCAGTTGTTTTTATTTTATCTCAACAAATCCCCAACAAATTTACCATTCAAGCTAAACATGAAATTTCAACACAGCCATTGAGTAATGTAGTTGGTATTATACCTGGTAAGTCTTTGGCAAATGAATATGTAATATTCTCTGGTCATTACGATCATTTGGGTATTGACAGTAAGAGAGCTGTTAACAATGACTCTATTTATAATGGAGCCAATGATGATGCTGCAGGAACCACTGCTGTGATGCTATTGGCTAACTATTATAGAATAATGAATAACAATGAGCGCACGTTGATTTTTGCAGCATTTACAGCTGAAGAAGTTGGTGGTTTTGGAGCAACTCATTTTTCCAAACAGTTTAATCCTGCCGATGTTAAAGCCATGTTTAATATTGAAATGATTGGAACAGAAAGCAAGTGGGGAGCTAATAGCGCTTATATAACAGGATTTGATAAAACTGATATGGGTACAATTCTGCAAAAAAACTTAGCAGGCACTTCTTTTAATTTCTATCCTGATCCGTATCCTGATCAAAATTTGTTTTATCGTTCGGATAACGCAACTTTAGCAAGATTAGGCGTGCCTGCTCATACTATTTCTACATCTAAGATGGATAGCGAACCCAATTACCATAAAGTTTCTGATGAAATCGGAACGCTGAATATCCCCAACATGACGCAAATCATTAAATCGATTGCTTTAAGTGCAAGAGGAATAGTAAGTGGAAAAGAAACACCAACAAGGGTAGATGTGAGTGCGTTGAAATAATTCTTTTTATACCTTTTACAATCTCATACCACATCACGGATACTAATCCTATGCTAGCTGATATCAGTAAATCATTTAAAGAAAGCGGTTCAAACTGAAAGAAGGTTGCGAAGATTGGAATATACAATAAGCATGCGGTAATAAAAATGGTTATTGCTATTATAAGCAATACTAGATTGTTTTTATATTTTAATGTAGCAATAATTGAATAGTAAAAAGAACGATTAACCAATGTTAAAAAAATATTGGCGAATATTAATACAGTAAATACCATTGTTCTTGTATAAGATTCTGTATACTGTTCTAAAACACTATATTGGTATGCTAATAATGTTCCTCCGGTAATTGCCAATCCTTGTATAATACTTGTAGTTAATTCCTTCCAATTAAAAAAAGTACTGCTAATGGGGCGCGGAAGTTGAGCCATTGTATTTTTTTCCATTGGTTCATTCTCATAGATAATAGAACAAGTTGGCCCCATAATCAATTCTAAGAATATCACATGCACAGGAGTAAATATATTTGGATAGATCCATCCTAAAGCAAGTGGAATAAATACAGTTAATACAATCGGAATATGAATGGATATGATGTATTGAATGGCTTTCTTAAGGTTAGTATAGATCTTTCTGCCTACTGCAACCGCATCCAACATTTTAGATAGATCATCTTCTGATAAAATAATTGATGCTGCTTGCTTTGCAATTTCTGTTCCTTTTGCTCCCATTGCAATACCAATATGGGCAGCTTTTAAAGCGGGTCCATCATTTACACCATCACCTGTCATTGCAACAATCTCGTTATTGGCTTTTAATGCATTAATGATTTTTAGTTTTGCCTCCGGAAACATACGCGTGAAAAGCATGGTTTCATTTACTTTAGTGTGAAGTTCATGCTCATCAAGTTGCATTAGCTCATCTCCAGATAAATGATGTTCCCATCCTTTAAAACCAATTTGTTTTGCAATTGAAATAGAGGTTGCTGCATTGTCGCCTGTAACAATTTTAACGCCTATTCCTGCTTTATAGAAGCCTTCTAAAACTGATTGAATATTTTTTTTCGGAGGATCGTAAAAAGCGATTAGTCCTTTAAATTCAAATGGGAAATCTTGTTGTTCTTTTGGATAATCATTGTTATTGTATTCAGCTGTTGCTACTCCTAAAATTCTGAAACCTTCTACAGCTAATTGTTGAATGGCTTTTTCAATTTTGGATTTTGAAATAGTATCCAATGTTGAAATATTAATCAAAGCTTCTGGAGCACCTTTTGCAGCAATGATTCTTTCTCCTTTTGCGTTTTCAAAGATATGCGTCATCATTGGAGGCTTTCCACTCAATGGATATTCATGAATCATTTTAAAAAAAGGTCGTTCATCTTTGGTAAAATAATCTTTATAGCATTTGTGTAAAGCAATTTCCATAGGATCAAATGGAATTGGTTCGCTGGCCCACATCGCAAGCCTGATCAAATTTCCAGATTCCTCATTTTTAAGATTTCTGGCATCAAATATAGAATCGGATTCTGATACATATAGTTTAGCCAAACTCATTTTATTTTCAGTAAGGGTGCCTGTTTTGTCGGTACAAATAATAGTAGCACTTCCCAATGTTTCTACTGTTTTCATTTGTTTTACAACTATACCCATTTTCATCAACCTCCAGGCACCTAATGCCATAAATGTGGTAAATGCTACTGGAATTTCTTCTGGTAAAATACTCATAGCAAGTGTTAATGCTTTGAGTAAACTGTCGAGTATATTTTGATTATTATAATAATTAATTGCCCATACTATTAAAAAGACAACAGTTCCAATCCCAACCATCAATTTAACAAACTGGTTGATTTGTAATTCTAATGGAGTTGGTTCTTCATCAATACTTTCTAAACTTTTTCCAATTTTTCCAAGTTTGGTATTATTGCCTATAGCTGTTACTTCAATGATGGCCAGCCCACTACCAACTGTAGTGCCACTATATACTTTATTGTCTTCTGAAGATTGATCTTTATAAACAGTTAAAGACTCGCCAGTTAGAATTGATTCATTCACAGAAAAATCATTGGAATGAATAATGATTCCATCTGCAGAAATAGCAACTCCTTCTTCAACCATTAAGCAATCTCCAATTACCAATTCTTCAGTAACTATTTCAACTATTAAACCTTCTCTAATGACTTTGCAATTAGGTTGTGTAAATTTCTTTAATTTTGCCAATGCGTTTTTGCTGCGGGAATCTTGATAAAGGGATATGGTCGCAACTAAAATAATAGAGACTGCTAAAAAGATCCCATCTCCTGTTTTTCCGCTGATAAAATAGATGATTGATGCAACCAATAATAAACTTACCATTGGCTCTTTAGCCAAACTTTTTATTGCATCCAAAAAACCATTTTCTTTTTTGAAGGTCATCAGGTTTTGGCCATGTTCTGCCCTGGATGCAATTACCTGAGACGAGTTTAAACCGATAATATTAAAATTTTCTACAGCCATTTTGGAGTTATTACAATTAGGTTCCAGTTATTTGAAAATATATCAATAATCCAGCTGAAATACTCATGATTAAAAATGCAGTGATACCTAAAATATTGGAAAGCATGCTATTCGTAAATTTACCCATTACTTTTTCGTTATTGCTTATATGTAATATTATGCCAATTAAAACCGGAGCAGTTAAACCATAAAGGATAGCCGTATAGATCAATGCTTTGATAGGAGATATACCAACATAATTTAAAGAAAGTCCTAGTAATAAAGAAATGGCAATAATGATATAAAATCCTTTGGCTTCATGGAACTTCTTATTTAATCCCTGTTCCCATCCAAATGTTTCTGTAAAAATATAGGATAATGAACCGCTTAATACTGGTATAGCTATTAAGCCTGTTCCAATTACGCCAATTGCAAAAAGTAGGTAAGCTAAATTGCCTGCTAATGGCTTTAAAGCCATAGCTGCTTGTTCTACTGTATCAATTTGATGTACACCTGCTTTAAACAATACAGTGCCAGTTGTAAGAATAATGAAAAACATTACAAATCCAGAGAATGTCATTCCAAAGTCTACATCCTGTTTCATTTCATGAATTATTTTTTTATTTACCACTATATGTTTTTGTTTATTTTTCATTTCTTCTACTTCTACTGATGCTTGCCAAAAGAAAAGATAAGGCGAAATGGTAGTTCCTAAAATGCCAACTAAAATGGCTAAAAAAGTTTTGTTGAAATGAATCGTAGGGATAAAAGTTGATCTTATAATTTCACCAAAATCTTGTTTGTATAAAAATGGTACGATAAAATAAACCAACATTACAATGCACAAATATTTTAAAGTTGCAGCAATTTTTTGGTAGGGTAAGTAGATGATTAACCCCAACAATAACAACGTAAAAAATACACTAAAAAATCCTGCATCTATCTTTGGAAATAATAAGTTGCCAACAGCTCCCATTCCGGCTATATCTGCCCCTATATTCATTACAATAGCTGGGAAACTAAAAAGTAACATCAAATATAAAATAGGCCTTGGGTAATGTTTTTTTAACGTTCCTGTTAATCCTTGTGAAGTAACCAACCCTATTCTTGCACACATTTGTTGTATGGCAGCCATAAGCGGAAATGCAATAATGGAAGTCCAAAGTGTAGAAAGCCCATATGCTGCTCCTGCTTGAGAATAAGTAGCAATTCCCGACGGGTCATCATCGCTTGCACCTGTTACTAATCCTGGCCCAATAATTTTCCAAAATCGCACAAATGCATTGCTCTTTCTTTTTGACATTTCCATTAGAATAAAAGCGATTGCCTTTCTCTTAAAGGTACGCATAATTACATCTAATTGAGCATCTATTTCTCATCTAAGCAGCTAGCAGCATTTTTTTTACAGCATTTTTTTTAAATCAATAAACGCTATTATAACTGTCTAATTCTTGCAATAATTGCAGTTATTGAATGTATTTTAATATTTGGATAATCTAACCAAAATGCGAGCTTATCCCAAGTTCTAATAGCGAATGTTGGGGTTAAGGAAACGCCCAAAAAAATAGATAATAAAATCAAACTTCAATTTGAATTTTCGTTTTACCCGCTTGAAAATTTTAGCGAACTCATAAACTTTAGTTTAGTAATTTTGTAACAATAATGCTAAATAAATTTTTATATGGAAACAAGTAATGGTTCTGGAAAATGCCCTTTTACGGGTGGAATGCTTAAACAGACTGCGGGTGCTGGTCCAAGAAACACAGATTGGTGGCCGAATCAATTAAAACTAAACATACTGCGTCAACATGCTAGTATTTCTAATCCATTGGATAGAGATTTTAACTATGCCGAAGCATTTAAATCGCTTGATTTAGGGGCACTAAAAAAAGATATTTTCGATTTAATGACAACTTCACAAGATTGGTGGCCTGCCGACTATGGACATTATGGCCCTTTCTTTATCAGAATGGCTTGGCATAGTGCAGGTACTTATAGAATTGCAGATGGCAGAGGAGGTGCTGGTGCGGGTACTCAACGTTTTGCTCCATTAAATAGTTGGCCTGATAATACCAATTTAGATAAAGCAAGATTATTGCTTTGGCCTATTAAGCAGAAATACGGACAAAAAATTTCTTGGGCAGATTTAATGATTCTTGCTGGCAATTGCGCTTTGGAATCTATGGGTTTTAAAACTTTTGGATTTGCTGGAGGTAGAGCAGATGTTTGGGAGCCAGAAGAAGATATCTATTGGGGACCAGAAGGAAAATGGTTAGATGATAAGCGTTATACAGGAGATCGCGAACTAGAAAATCCTTTAGCAGCTGTGCAAATGGGCTTGATCTATGTTAATCCAGAAGGGCCTAATGGAAATCCTGATCCAATTGCTTCTGCAAAAGACATCAGAGAAACATTTGGCAGAATGGCCATGAACGATGAAGAAACTGTTGCATTAATTGCAGGTGGTCACACATTCGGAAAAACACATGGAGCCGCAGATCCTAGCAAATATGTTGGAAAAGAACCAGCTGCTGCAAGTATCGAAGAGCAGGGTCTTGGATGGAAAAATAGTTTTGGTTCTGGAAATGGTGTAAATACCATTACCTCTGGTTTAGAGGGTGCTTGGACTACAACACCTACTCAATGGAGCAATAACTATTTCGAAAACTTATTTGGTTTTGATTGGGAATTAACCAAGAGCCCTGCCGGAGCTCATCAATGGAAACCTAAAGCCAATAAAGGTGCTGGTACTGTTCCTGACGCTCATGATGCATCTTTAACACATGCACCCACCATGCTAACCACAGATATTGCTTTAAGAGAAGATCCTATCTATGGACCAATATCAAAAAGATTTTATGAAAACCCCGATCATTTTGCAGATGTATTTGCTCGTGCTTGGTTTAAATTAACACATCGCGATATGGGCCCGATCGCCCGCTATCTTGGTGCTGAAGTTCCTTCTGAAGTATTGATATGGCAAGATCCTGTTCCTGCATTAGAACATCAGCTAATTGATACCAATGATGTCAACCATTTAAAATCAACTATTTTAAGCTCAGGATTAACTAATGCAGCATTGGTATCTGCCGCATGGGCATCTGCTTCTACGTTTAGGGGTTCTGATAAACGTGGCGGCGCAAACGGTGCTCGCATTCGTTTAGCTCCTCAAAAATATTGGGTGGTGAATCAACCAACTCAATTAGCCAAGGTACTCGAGGTTTTAGAAGGCATACAATCTGTATTTAATGCTGCACAAAACAATGGCAAGCAAGTATCGATTGCAGATTTGATTGTATTGGGTGGTTGTGCAGCAATTGAGAAAGCCGCAAAAGATGCAGGTCATACTATAGAAGTGCCATTTACCCCTGGTAGAACTGATGCTTCTCAAGATCAAACAGATGTTGCTTCATTTGCGGTACTTGAACCAAATACTGATGGATTCCGTAATTACACAAAAACAAAGTATAGTATTTCTGCTGAAGAAATGTTGTTAGACAAAGCACAACTTTTAACACTAACTGCTCCTGAAATGACCGTATTAATTGGCGGTATGCGTGTATTAGGTACTAATTTTGATCAATCTAAACATGGCGTTTTTACCAATCGCCCAGGATTGCTTACCAATGATTATTTTGTTCATTTACTTGATTACAATACCAAATGGTCTGCTACATCTCCTGCATCTGATGCATTTGAAGGGAAAGATCGTTCAACCAATGAAACCAAGTGGACAGCTACTCGTGTAGATTTAATTTTTGGTTCTAATTCAGAATTGCGTGCATTGGCAGAAGTTTATGGATCTGCAGATGCAGGGTCTAAATTTGTTAATGATTTTGTTGCAGCTTGGAATAAAGTAATGAACTTAGATCGTTTTGATTTAGCGTAGATTACTATAATTGCTGATAAACTAAAAATAAAAAAGTGGCCATTTAAAAGCCACTTTTTTATTTGCTAATAGCATTAAAAAACTGCTCCAATTTGTAAGGGTCTAATTTTTTATCAGTTCTAACTCCGCTGCAAAGGTCTAATCCAAAGGGTTGTACCTGATCTATCGCTTGTTGCACATTATCAGCATTCAAACCACCAGCAAGAAAAACTGGAACCTTTGATTGTTCAACAATCTTTTTACTGAGTGTCCAATTATGCACTCTTCCAGTTCCTCCTAATTCTTTTACAGCTGCATTTGGATTGCCACTATCCAATAACAAGGCATCAACGGAATGAGCAATGCGAATTGCTTCATCAATGGAGCTTTCATCAATCACATGAATTACTTGCACTAATTTAATTGCAGGAAGTGATGCTTTGATTTGTGCATACATGCCTTCTTTTACTGTATCAACTATTTGAATGGTGTTGGTTAATGTTCTTTGATGATGTAGTATAATTTCATTTGCCAATGTTTCGCTTGTAAGGATAAACGTGGCAATTGCTGGTGGAATAATTTTTGAAATAGCCAATATTTCTTCGTCCGATATAATGCCTGGTCCACTTGGCATATTGGCCACAAGACCCAATGCAGAAGCACCAAACTGCATGGCCATTCTTGCTTCTTCAATTGAACTAATACAGCAGATTTTTACCCTTGGTTTCATTAAAGTTGATTGGTATTAACCAAACTTTACCGTTGCAACACTATGCACAGCATTGCTAATTTCCTTAATAAGGCTGAGGTCTTTTTCTATAGCATTTCCTACTACAATTACATCTGCACCTGCTTTGCAATTTAAATAAGCTTTTTCTGGCTCTGTAATGCCACCGCCAACGATTAAGGGCACTCCTATATGCTCGGCAACTTTTTCAATCATTAATTCATTTATAGGGCGTTTGGCGCCACTTCCTGCATCCATGTAAATTAATTTCATTCCCAGCATTTCTCCCGCCATCGCTGTACACATGGCAATTTCGTTTTTATCAGCCGGAATTGGCGTTGCATTTGAAATATAGGACACAGTTGTTGGAGCTCCTCCATCAATCACCATATAGCCAGTTGGCATAATTTCCAAGCCGCTCTTCTTTACAAAAGGGGCACTGATTACATGCTGGCCAATAAGTAATTCAGGATTCCTTCCCGATATCAAAGACAAATACAGTAATGCATCTGCATATTTGCTTACCTGCGAAGGTGAACCAGGAAACAATACCACAGGAATATTGCAGCTTGCTTTAATCTGCTGAATACATTCATCCAAATGACTAGAAATCACCAAGCTTCCTCCCACAAAAAAATAATCTACTTTTGCATCAATACCCAATGAAACCAATTGTTCAATAGCTGCAGCATCTACCTTATCTGGATCGATTAGTACAGCAAATGATTTTTTTCCCAATTGCTTTCTTTCGGTAAATTGATGGTATAGCGCTTGCTTCATTCAGTGAATTATTCTATGCCTTGCAAAAATGCAGAAAAGTTTCCGTTTAAAGCAAGATTTTGACGCCTGTTTCGGGATTTAAGCATTTTCTGCAATTTGTTTAGCCTAAAATGACCTTTTTTAAGTGTATAGCTATTTTAAGTTGATTTTGTTTAAGGTTTTTTGTGCATTTATTGAACTATTAATCAACCAAAATTTTGTACCCATTTTTTTCTACACTTGTGCATAATCGAGCAAATTCAATCAGGATTTGAGGTACGAATTTATTCACCCTCCTTATCCACAACCTGTGCATATTTACGGTGTTGATTTATGAAAATGGAAAGATATTTTCGTCAACCGCCTTAACAAAGTACCGTTAAAAGGGAACCCATTTAAAAAGATAAAAACGTTACTGCCTTATGCCCAACGCACGCACAACAAACAAAGGCTTACAATTCAGCCGCCGCTTCACCAAAGATGGTGTTAGCCCTTATGACATGTTCGAATATGATTATCGCGATAGCGTAATCAAAAATCCGAATGGAGAAAAAGTATTTGAAATGAACAATGTGGAGGTTCCCAAACAATGGAGCCAAATTGCCACAGATATCTTAGCACAGAAATATTTCCGTAAGGCAGGCGTGCCTCAGGCGGATGGGTCGCTGGGCAGAGAAACCAGTGTAAAGCAAGTAGCACACCGTATGGCTCATTGTTGGAGGGTATGGGGTGAGCGTTATGGATATTTTGCTACTGAAAAAGATGCACAAGTATTTTATGATGAATTGGCTTATAGTATTTTGAATCAAGCTTGTGTACCTAATTCGCCACAATGGTTCAATACAGGATTACATGAAGTATATGGCATCACTGGTAAGCCACAAGGCCATTACTATGTAGATCCAAAAGACAGTAAACTAAAAAAATCAACCAATGCTTACGAGCGCCCTCAGCCTCATGCTTGTTTCATCCTTAGTGTTAGTGATGATTTGGTAAATGAAGGCGGTATCATGGATCTATGGACCCGTGAAGCGCGCATTTTTAAATATGGTTCTGGTGTGGGAACCAACTTTTCTCAAATTCGTGGTGGTGGCGAAAAATTAAGCGGTGGCGGTACTTCTAGTGGATTAATGAGTTTCCTTAAAATTGGTGATCGTGCTGCTGGTGCAATTAAGAGTGGTGGAACTACCAGAAGAGCAGCTAAAATGGTTTGCTTGGATTTAGACCATCCGGAAGTAATGGAATTCATTAATTGGAAAGTAGGCGAAGAAAAGAAAGTAGCAGCTCTAGTAGAAGCTGGTTATGATAATGGATATGAAGGAGAGGCTTATGCAACTGTTTCTGGACAAAATTCCAATAACTCTGTTCGTATTCCCAATGAGTTCTTCAAAGTGTTGGCAGAAGGCGGAGATTGGGAATTAAAAGCCCGTACCGATGGACGTGTAATGCAAAAAATTCCTGCAACTAAAGTATGGGAGCAAATTGCTTATGCAGCTTGGCGTTGTGCTGATCCTGGAACTCAATATGATACCACCATTAATGAATGGCATACATGCCCTAAAGGTGGACGCATCAATGCTTCTAACCCTTGTTCTGAGTACATGTTCTTAGACAACACAGCATGTAATTTAGCTTCTATCAACTTGCGTAAATTCCACGATAACGACACCAATATTTTTGACGTAGAAGGTTTTGAATACACCACTCGTTTGTGGACCACTGTGTTAGAAGTTTCTGTATTGATGGCACAGTTCCCTTCAAAAGAAGTAGCTCAACTTTCTTACGATTACAGAACATTGGGTCTTGGTTTTGCTAACCTTGGTTCTATGTTGATGGTAAGTGGTATTGCATATGATTCTGAAGAAGCTCGCGGTATTGCTGGAGCTATCTCAGCCATCATGACTGGTATTGCTTATAAAACATCGGCTGAAATGGCTTCTTTCTTAGGTGCTTTTGACAAGTATGCCGACAATAAAGAAGACATGCTTCGAGTAATGCGCAATCACCGTGCTGCTGCTTATGATGCAACTGATGCATATACCGGAATCGAAATCAAGCCACAAGGAATTAAAGCACAGTATTGCCCTGATTATTTATTGAAGTCTGCTACAAAGGCATGGGACGATGCAGTTCAATTAGGAGAGAAATATGGTTACCGCAATGCGCAAACAACAGTAATTGCTCCTACAGGAACAATTGGATTGGTGATGGACTGCGATACAACCGGAGTAGAACCTGATTTTGCATTGGTTAAATTTAAAAAATTAAGTGGTGGTGGATATTTCAAAATCATCAATGAATCTGTTCCGCAAGCATTAAAGAATTTAGGCTATTCACCTGAAGAAGCGTTAGCAATAGAACAATACGCAGTAGGTGCCGCTAGTTTTGAAAATGCGCCTTTCATCAACAACGCATCTTTATTGGCTAAAGGATTTTTGCCTGCAGAAATTGAAAAACTAAATGGTGCGGCACGTTCTGCTTTTGAAATAGGATTTATTTTCAATCGCTTTACTTTAGGTGATGAGTGTATGCAACGCTTAGGATTTAGCGAAGCAGAATATGCCGATTGGAGCTTCAATTTATTAGAAGCCATTGGTTTTACCGAAGAAGAAATTGATGCAGCCAACGATTATGTTTGTGGTACCATGACCATTGAAGGTGCTCCATTGTTAAAAGAAGAACACTTGTCTGTTTTTGATTGCGCTAACAAGTGCGGCAAGAAAGGCGAAAGATATATTCATGCATATGGTCATATTCGTATGATGGCAGCATGTCAACCGTTCTTAAGTGGTGCGATCTCTAAAACCATCAACCTTCCTCACGAAGCAACTGTAGAAGAAATTGCCGACTGTTATAAAATGAGTTGGGAACTGGGATTGAAAGCAAATGCTTTATA
>Ga0164293_10001768_pt1 | contig 18186 bp, 11 predicted proteins | sample GEODES118metaG_FD_111487 | JGI IMG/M metagenome (GOLD analysis project Ga0164293, IMG submission 111487) | Eutrophic lake water microbial communities from Lake Mendota, Wisconsin, USA - GEODES118 metaG | ecosystem: Environmental > Aquatic > Freshwater > Lake | place: USA: Lake Mendota...
CTTCGAGCGCGACTACCGCACGTGGAAGACGCGCGGCGTGCAGTTTCTGGAGGAACCCCGATCGGAGCCCTACGGTAAAGTCGTCGTGTTCAGCGACCTCTACGGCAACCGTTGGGACCTGATTGAACCTGTCTCCCAGCGGCCGGGGGTGAAACTGGACCCGGAAAAATAATCGAACGGGAGGGATTTCCGGGAGGATGTTGCTCCTCCAGTTAATCGGAGCGCCGCTCAGATCACGCGATCGTTGCCGCCGTCGACCGGGACTTGGGCGGCCGTGGTCTTCGCGAAGAGCGGGCCGCACAGCTCGGCGGCGAGTTCCGCGACGTCGTGACTGGTGATCTCGGTACGCAGAACGTTGTTCGTCTTGTAGGCCTCGACGCTGAGACCGTACGACTTCGCCCGCTGAGCGATAATTTCCGGGGTCCACAGCCCGGTGTCGAAGACCGCGTTCGGGTGAATCGTGTTGAGACGGATCCCGTCCTTCCCCCACTCCAACGCCGCCACACGGACGAGCTGATTCAGTGCGGCCTTGGACGCGGAGTACGACGCTGCACCGGGCCCGGGTGCCGGGACGTTCTTCGAGCCGATGACCGCCACGCGCCCGCCTTTCGGGGCGAGCTTGAGGAACGGGTGTGCTTCGCGGAGCAGCACGAAACTGGCGTCGAGATTGATGCCAAGGACACGGCGCCAGTTCTCGGTCGGCAGCGTCGCGATCGGTGCACCCGGCGGAAAGATGCCGGCATTGAGCACGAGCATGTCAACGCCACCGAAGGCCGTGACGGCCTGCGCGAGCGCGGCCTTGAGCGATGCCTCGTCGGTGAGGTCGCAAACAATTCCGAGGTAATCGCGGCGCTTGAACGTGCTGGTGATCGACGGGTTAAGGTCGAGCCCCACCACGGCGGCTCCGCGCTTCAGCAGCGAGGCTACGCAGGCCTTGCCGATGCCGGAGGCGGCGCCGGTCACAACCGCGACCTCGCCCTGAAACAGGGGCTTGGTCCCCTTCACCTGCAGCTTGGCCTGTTCAAGCTCCCAGTATTCGACATCGAAGATGTCGGCAGACGAGAGCGCGGCCCAGCCGCCGAGCCTCTCGGCGCGGGAGATGATCTCGATCGTGCGCGCATAGACTTCCGCGACGATCGCGGTTTCGGCGACGGTTTTTCCCACGGCGAGCAGTCCAAATTCAGGATCGAGTACGACGCGTGGCGAGGCATCGAGCATCGTCAGCTTGCGGCCGGTGCGGTGTGCGTGCTCCTCGAAGTAGCGGCGATACTCCGCCGCGTAGGCCTTCACATCGCGACCGACCATGGGCACGCGCTTGGTGCGGATGGAGTGGTCCGGCGTCGCCGGGCCCTGCGTGGCGACGCGAGCGAGATCCGTGCGCCGGGCGAAGGCGCGGCCGCGTTCGTCGCCGGTGCTCGCGAGCAGCAACGGGAAACCCGCCACCTCGGACAACTCGCGACGGAGCGTGGCGAGGGCCAGCGCGGGCACCGCGGCGGGCGTCGGCGCGGTCTCAAACGGAATCTGCCAAGCACCGTTCCGGCGCAGGTAGTCCTCCGCGCGCCGGACGAGGTCGATCATGCGCTCGTAGGATTCACGCGCGGTGTCGCCAAACGAGAAAAGGCCATGGTGCTCGAGCGCCATGCCGATCGTCCGCGGCGTGCGCTCGCGCGGGAAGATCGCGGCGCAACTCCGCGCGAGATCGAAGCCCGGCATCACGTACGGGATGTACACGAGCGAATCGCCGTAGACCTCGCGGATGCGGGCGGAACCATCGGCCGTGTTGGAAATCGCGATGAACGCATCCGCGTGCGTGTGATCGACGAATTTGTACGGCAGCAACGCATGCAGGATGGTCTCGACCGACGGCGCCGGCGCACCGGCGCGCAGCGTGTGCGTGAGCAACTCATTGCTCATCTGCGCGTCGGACAGCACCGGCAGCGTCGCCAGTCGCTTCACGTAGTCGAGCGGCAGCGGCGGAAACCCCGCCTCCTCGATCGTCTCCAAATCCCAGCCACTGCCCTTCACGTGAATCACGTCTTCCTCGTCACCGAGGAGATTGCGCGCGCGCACCTTCACCGACGTATTGCCGCCACCGTGGAGCACCAGTGACTTGTCGCGGCCAAGCAGGCGCGACGTATAGACGCGCAAAGCGAGGTCGCCCTGATAGCGGGCGGCCTCTTCGTCGGACCAAAGGCTACGGATCGGGACGGGGCTCATGAGCGGAGGTTCAGCGGTGGGAGAGTTGATTTGCACGCCTACCTCACCCGCGAGTATTTGCAGTAAGATGGCACAAAAGCAGGCTTTGGTGGTACAAATTATCACCTAGTGGGTAATTAAACCCAAAGTCTAGCCTGAGATCGCTGCGCCCACGGAATAGCGGAGCATCTAAGCGAGTCTGGCTTATCGGAGAACGCGGGATCGCTAGCCCTGCGGCGCGGGTTCTCCACCCGGGAACGCGGAAGGAATCACGCAGCGCGTCCTCTGCGAGTTCGAGGCTCGAGCCCAAGCGCCGACGACGCAGTGCTGATCGAGCGACGATCGCGGAGTTTCAACCCTCCCGCAACGAGGGAAGTTTGAGAAGGCGCCGTGCCGCCTCACGCTCCTTCGCCGTCGCGGTGCCAAGGGGAAAACGCACCGTATCGGACCCGAAGAGTCCGCGCGCGACGAGCAAGGTGTGCAGGCACGACCAGTGCGAGACGGAGGCCTGAGCAAAGAGTTCGTAGAGCGGCTCCTCGCACTGTTGCACGAGCTTCACCGCCGCTGCCCGGCGACCGGTGCGGACCAGACGGTCGAAGGTCAGTGCCACCGAAGGGAACACCATGCCCACCGAGGTCGCGTACGCCCGCGCTCCGAAGGGCTGGCTGTGGAGGAAGGACGAAAGGGTGCCGCCAGTGACGATGTTCACCTTCGCGCGCGCGAGCCGGACGCCACGGAGATAATCACACTGCTCGTAGAAGTCCCCCGAGTCGTTCTTGATCCCGACGAAGGGCCGCAGGGCCATGATCTGACCCAGCAGCTCGCGACTCATGCCCTTGATTCCCGGAGCCGCCAGCGTGTAGCCAAAGAGTGGGAGCACCGTCTCGCGCGCGATGCGCTCGTAGAAGCTAAACACGAGATCCGGCTTGGGATTCCAGCGCCAGTCGATCTGCAGCTTGACGATGTCCACGCCCCACGCGCGAGCGGAGCGGATGAATTCGAGGCACCGCTCGATCGGCCAGCCGAAGTTCGTGCTGGCGATGAAGACCGCACGCCCACGCGTGACGGCCGCGACCGCCCGATTGAGTTCCACGATCTCATCGTCCGTCAAACACAGGTAGTGCGAGGTGCCGTACGTGGTCCAGAAGCCCCGAATTCCTTGGCCAATGAGCCACTCCACCCAGCGACAGGTTGACTCCAGATCGAGCCGCTCATCCGCATGAAAAGCTGGCATGACGGGGACCAGCGGACCAGAAAGAGATCGGGCCGCCTGCAAGGTGCGGTTTTCTAGTTCCATCCCCCAAGGTCTGGCAGCGCGAAGATCCGCGTAAAGAATAACTTCAGGAACTCCATGTCCGAACACGCCGCCGTCATCACCTGGAAGGATTCCGGCCCGGATTTCCGCAAGGGTCACTACTCTCGCGAGCATGCGTGGAGCTTCGACGGGGGAGTGACCGTTCCCGCGTCGGCGTCACCGTTGGTCGTACCCCAGCCGTGGTCAAACGCATCGGCCGTTGATCCCGAGGAGGCCTACGTCGCCTCTGTGTCGAGTTGCCACATGCTCTGGTGGCTGTCGATCGCGGCCAAGCACGGGTTCTCGGTCACGCGCTACGAGGACCGCGCGGTCGGCGTGATGACCCGGAACGCAGCGGGTAAACTGTGGGTCAGTCGCATCACCCTGAACCCGAAAGCCACTTACGAGGGTCGGGCCCCGAGCGCGGAGGAGGAGGCACACCTCCACCATTTGGCCCACGAGGAGTGCTTTATCGCGCAGTCCATCAAGACTGACGTGCGGATCGGCACCTGAGACGTCGCGGCGCGGCGGCGCGCGTCCGGTCTGATTGCGACGGCGATCACGCCCCGCCCCCCGCCGCGACGTTAATCCCGGATCTCGATGCCGCGCGTCGCGACGATGTCGCTGCTGGAACGACCGATCATCAGATCCACCCGGCCGGGCCGGACCGTCCGCTTCAGCTGCAGATCCCACGTGGCCAGTTCGCGCTCACCCAGCGTGAAGCTCACCGTCCGCGTCTCGCCCGCAGCGAGATGGATCCGCTGAAAGCCTCGTAGCTCCTTCCCCGGCATCGCGAGGTCCGGCAGCGAGTGATGCAGGTACAGTTGCACCACTTCATCGCCCGCGCGCTCGCCGTCGTTGCGTACGTCCACCGAAACCCGGACCGACTCACTGGGTCGGATCACCGTACGATCCACGTTCACGCGGGAGTAACTGAACCGCGTGTAGCTGAGGCCGAATCCAAACGGAAAACGGGGCTGGCCGTCGTCATCAGCATAGTTGTTCAGGTCGCGACCGCTTGGCCGGTTGGAGTACGTGATCGGCACCTGTCCGAGATGCTTGGGAAAGGTCATCGGCACACGGCCGCCAGGATTGTAGTCGCCGAAGAGCACCTCGGCAACGGCGTGGGCGCCCTCCTGTCCCGGGTACCAGACCTGCAGGAGCGCATCGCTGCGGGCGAACCACGTTTCAATCGTTACCGGCGCCCCCGTGCACAGCAACACCACGACCGGAATCTTCCGCTGAGCCAGCGCCTCGATCGCGCGCTCCTGAATCGCCGGCAGCGCGATTTGGCTACGGTCGATCCCCTCGCCTTCCTTCACGGTGGCGACGAAGACCGCCGCGGACACATCCTGCGGCACGGTGTCGACCCGCGCGTAGTCCGTCACGCTCACGACCCGGCACTCCGGCGCCACGCCGGCCAGCGCTTCCGGCAAGGTCGCGGCTTGCCCCCGCCATTGTCCACCCATCGTACCGGTGTAGCCGCCCAGTGGTAACTTCGCGGGTCCGATCACGGCGATGGCTTTCGTCGTCGCCTTCGCCAGGGGCAGCAGCGAACCGCGGTTCTCGAGCAGCACGATCGACTCGCGCGCCGCCTGCCGCGCCAGCGCGAGGTGCGCCGGAGAACTCACGATGCGCGTGGCCGCCGCCACATCCACGTAGGGCTCCTCGAAGAGGCCAAGGCTGAACTTGATCTTCAGCAACCGCGCGACGCTGCGGTCCAGCAGCTCCGGCGACAGCGAACCACGCATCGTCGCGGCGAGAACCTCGCGACTGTTCGGGAGATCGACATCCAATCCGGCCTTCAGGTACGAGGACACGAGGTCCGGGTCGCGCAGCCCGTGCTTCGCCGTCACGTAGGCCACTGCATCATAGTCGCCGACGACGATGCCATCGAATCCCCATTCGTCGCGCAGGACGGCGTTGAGCAGCCACGGATTGACTGAGCAGGGAACGCCATCGAGCGAATTGTAGGCCGCCATGATGGAACGGGCCCGCCCGTCGCGGATCGCCACCTCGAAAGGATAGAGATCGACCTCCCGGAGGTAGCGCTCCGAGTGAGAGACAGCGTACGAATCGCGCCCACCTGCACCGTGGTTCGCCACAAAATGCTTCGGCGTCGCGACCACGCCGTTTGTCTCCATCGCGACGACGTAAGCGAGGCCCATCCGCGCGGTGAGCCACGGGTCCTCGCCGTATGTTTCCTCCGTGCGGCCCCAGCGCGGATCGCGGGACACGTTGATCACCGGTGACAGGGTCTGGCGAACACCTACGGCACGCAGCTCAAGCGCGATGGCCTTCGCCACCTCGCCAACCAGCGTCTCATTCCACGTTGCTCCGAGACCGATCGCCTGCGGAAACACCGTCGCATCTCCCCAGCACGCCCCGTGGAGCGACTCCTCATTGAACAGAATCGGAACTCGGAGCCGCGATCGGGAGATGCCCAGTCGCTGCACCGCGTTGATCTGTTCGGCCGCCTGGGCCGGCGTCAGCCGCGTGACCTTCTGCGTGAAATGCGGCAGCGAGCGCGCGAGGCCCACGTCCGGCGCCATCTCCTCAATCTTTCCCCCGATGGGAAATCCCGAGACCAGCTGCAGCGCCTTCTCCTCTGGGGTGAGGCGCGCGAGCAGATCCTTCACGCGAAGATCCACCGGCACCGTCGGGTCGCGGAACACCGGTCGTTCCTGCGCCACCGCTTGAGTGAAACCAGCCGTGACACTGGCGATGACGAGAGACCATGCAACAAAGACGGATGTGAGACGCTGACGAATCCGATGTGAACGCATAAGAAGGATGAAAGTGAAACCTTGATCGCGGTTCGCGCCGACCTTGCGGGCGTCGTCGCAGCACACGGCACCCGACCGAACGTCCACCGGCCGAGGAATCAAGACGCCCTCGTCGATGGCTCGAGCGAGATCCGACCGGATGGACATCCGATTTAAGCGTTCTAAGAACCGTCGAGTCACGCGTTCACTCGCTCCGCGCCTCGTTCGCTCAGCATCGCTCAGAAAGCGCGGGAAATTGCCGCTGTCCGCAACGCGCAACGCTCCGATCACGGCCAGTCGACCGGGCTCGAAGGCGGCGGCAATTTGGGAGCGAAGCATCGCTGAGCGGTGAACCGCGAGCGTTCCGCTGACAAGCCGTCAGGCGGAAATCGCTCACGTTTTCGTCGACTCGCTCACGCGGCATCGACGCCAAAAACACGCGTACCACTTTCGTCAAAAAAGTTCTCCCTTCACTGTGGCGAAACTGCTAGTGCCCACTCGATTAATCGGTCGCAGACTCAGTCCGCACCCTCAACCCGCTCCCCCTCGATCTATCCCATGAGCCTCCGTCTCTCCCTCGCGCTCACCGTCGTTCTCAGCCTCGCTCCATTGACCGCGATTGCCGCGACGTCGGTTCACGCCGACGAATCAGCCGCGAAGACGAAATGGATTTCTGAGGCGCTGCTGGAAGTGAAGACTCCCGTTTTCTCCTTCAACTACGGCGGAGTACCCATTTCTCAACTACTAGCAACCTGGTCGAATGCTAAAACGGAGGAGACCGCTCTCACTGGAGATCGCATTCGCCGCACGCAGCGATGGACCGACCCGAACACCGGTCTCGAAGTGCGCATGGTCAGCGTGGAGTACCGTGATTTCCCGGCGGTCGAGTGGACCGTGTACGTGGCGAATCGGGGCGCGCAGAACACGCCCTTGGTGGAAAACCTTCGCGCGATCGATACGACCTTGCCGGTGCCGGAGGCTGCGACCCTCCGCACCACGCGGGGCGACAACTATTCCGCGAAGAGCTACGAACCGCTGGCGTTCCCGCTGAATGCAACGCCGCAGCGCTTCGAGCCCGTCGGAGGCCGCCCTTCCAACGGAGCGTGGCCCTACTTCAACGTCGACGGCGGTAAGCAGGGATACCTCCTCGCGCTCGGCTGGCCCGGCCAGTGGGAGGCGACTTTTTCCGCGGAGTCGAATCAGGTCCGCGTCGTCGGGGGACAGCAGACCACGCACCTGGTGCTCAAGCCCGGTGAAGAAATCCGCACCCCGCTCGTCGCACTCCTCTTTTGGCAGCGCGCCGACTGGATCGAAGCGCAGAACCTGTGGCGGCAATGGCTGATTGAGCACAACCTGCCGCGGCCCGGCGGAAAGATGCTCACCCCGAACACCGCGATCGCGGTCGGGGATTTTCCATCCACCGCCCGGGGCGTGATCGCGGCGCTCCAGCAGTACATCGATAACGGCATTAAGGTCGGCTACGCGTGGATGGATGCCGGGTGGTACCGAATCGACGACATCAGCAAGTGGATCGACTCGCCGGGCATCGGTTCCTGGGTGCCGGATCCCAAGCGTTTCCCGAATGGGATCCGCGAGGTGTCGGACTTCGTGCACCGCAACGGCATGAAGTTCATCCTCTGGTTTGAGCCCGAGCGGGCCTGCGAGAAGAGCTTCCTCTGGGAGGAGCGCCCCCAGTGGCTGCTGCCGTGGGAGCCCGAAAACAAAGGCTATTCCCATATCCGCGCCCTCGACCTCGGCAGCCCCGCGCCCCGCGAATGGATCACGGACTACATCAGTCGGTTCGTCACCCGCGACGGCCTCGACGTTTACCGGCAGGACGCCAATGCCGATCCCCTCGGCGCATGGAAGACCGGCGACGCTGCGGACCGCCGCGGCATGACCGAGAATCTCTATGTGCAGGGCTACTTGGAATTCTGGGACACCCTGCTGCGCGACCACCCCCATCTCCTGATCGATTCCTGCGCGTCCGGTGGCCGCCGCAACGATCTTGAAACCGTCCGTCGGAGCGTCCCGCTTCTCCGCAGCGACTATCAGGGCCCGCAGTTACCGGAGGTCGGGCCGAAGGGCTGGATGACCGCCGACGTGTTCGACGGAAACCAAGGGCACACCTACGGCCTGAGCCTGTGGCTGCCCTACTACGGTACCGGAGAAATGTCCGATGACCTGTACTCCTTCCGCAGTCACCTCTGCCCCTTCAATGTGGTGGGCACCCACGGGGCCCATCCCGACTGGGCGGCCTTGCGTCGACGCCTCGCTGACCACGAGGCAGTCGCGGGGCTGGCATTCCGAGGCGACTATTACCCGCTCACGCCCTACGACATGCTGCAGACCAGCTGGATGGCGTGGGAGTTCTACTCGCCGGAGAGCGGGACCGGTTACCTGCAGGCCTTTCGGCGCGCGAACAACGTCCAGCCCGAGATTCGCCTGCCTCTGCGCGGACTCGACGCGGACAGCGACTATGAACTCACCCATCGGGACAATGGTACGACGGTCCGCAAATCGGGCCGCGAGCTGATGACCACCGGCTACACCGCGTACGCTGCCGCACCCCGCACGGCCCTGCTGATCACCTTCCGCAAAGTGCCGCCCCTGCAATGACCCTGATAGGTTCGGACGCGCCTAGGGTGACGTCGACGAACACAAGGGGCAGGTCGCCCACACTTGCGCTTTACCCGTGGTCTGAATCGTCCATGATGAGGGGCGCCAAGCGATGAGCGAAACTCCCAAACACAGCGGTCTCGGAATCACGGCATTCATCCTCAGCCTCGTGACCGCCTTGGTCACCGCAGGCCTGTTCGGGGTGGCAAGCATCCTCGAGTCGGCCACGCCCGGCGGCATCGACGAGGAGTCACCTGCTGCCATCACCATCGGCCTGCTTCTCGTTCTCTCCCTCGCTTCGTGCGTCGTATCCTTCGCGTTGGGGATCGCCGGACTCTTTCAGGCGAACCGGAACAAGAGTTTCGCCATCCTGGGCACCATCATCTCGGCCCTGGTCGGGATCGGCGCATCCCTCACGATTCTGCTCGGCTTGCTGGTCTCATAATTCGATTCCGGCACCACACCACGCCCAACCGGGCGTGATCGGGTGAGCGGTCTCAGCGATGTCCGAATCACTCCTCTCCGGGAATGAGCGGCAGGATCGGCGCATCATTCGCTCAGGCAGGCCGCGTCTCAGCTAATTTTCACGGGGAAAGATCGGGATGAACCCTGAAGGCGGCCAGGTCCCGCGCGTGCGTCGTTGACCCGTTGGGCGTGCGCTTCTTGCTTTGCGGCGTGCAACGCACCCGCCGTACCCTCCCCTTCGTCGCGGCCTTCACCCTGCTGGTCGCAACGGCCTTCGCGGCGCCCCCCGCTCCCACGTCTCCCACGATTCGGGCGCTCCCCGACGTCAGCCTGCTGCAGAACTGTGCCTTCGTGAGCGTGGATGTACAGGAAGCGCCGCCGCGGAGCCATGTCACCGAGGAGACGGTGCCAAAGCTGTGGAAGTCGATGGGCATCACGGCAACGGACGTGAACGCGGCGACGGATTACGCCTACGACGTCGCCTTCCCCAACGCCGTGCGGGTAGCCGATGCCTGCCGTGCCGCAGGCCTCCCGATGATCTTCATCCACTGGGGTAGCCTTTTCCGCGACGGTATGGACCTCGATCCCACGACCCGTGCGGAATTCATCGGCCAGCACGGACTCGATTACAGCAAGTGGGGCCACAGCATCGGCGATCCGTACGCGCGCCCAGCATCGTTCTTCAAGATCCGGCCCGGCGAATACGTCATTCCGAAGACGGCACAGGATGCCTTCACGTCCTCCAATCTGCTCTACGTCCTGAAGAACCTCGGCGTGAAGACCATCATCTTCATCGGCGGCCACACCGGTGCTTGCCTCGGCCGCACCGCTGACTCCGCGAAAAAGAACGGCTTCCGCATGATCTGCGTCGACGACGCGACCTTCGATGCGCGCCAATCGACGCGCCGCACCTGCATCGACCAGACGGGCTACGACGCGGTGCTGACGACGGCGGAATTGGAGCAGTGGCTGAAGTCCGCGCCGGCGCGCTGAGCGACGCCGCCCGGGCGGGAGTTAGCCTTGCGGGCGAGCGCTTTTGCGATAAGATCCGAGGGTGGTCATGAAGCACCTAGTCCGGCTTCTCCTCGCGGTCTGCTGCCTCGCCTTCGTGCAGGCAGAGCCCGTCGCTGCTCTAGCCACGGACGCGGGCGGGTGCTCTTGCTGCGATTGCGGGGGAGCCTGCGGAATGCCCGATTGTGCCCCACCGCCGGCGGCGCGGGCTCCGGTCCTCTCGCTGGATGGGACTCGCGCGGTTCAGACGCAGAAACTCCGGCGCAGCGAGGAAAACCGTCGCCACGCAGACCCGTACACTCCGGCTCTCGGGATGCCCCCTCTTCCGCTTGCGGCGCGAATCGCCGACCGCGAACTGCGTTTCGACAGTGGACCACCCGGATTCGTCCGGCAGTGCCGTCTCTTGATCTGAGAACCTAGGGTTAGGGATCCCCGTCGCGGTGCGTGGCACCGCGTTGACCATCCGTCCCTCCGACGGATCGGTAAGTCCAACCTGTTCGTGTTCTCATCATGAAACGTCTTTCCTTTCTCGCTCTGTTCCTCGTCCTCGTCGGTGGCGCCTACCTCCTGGGGCGTCGCTCCTCATCATCCGTGCCGGCTTCGCCCCCGGACGCAGCGGCGGCGTCGGTCTACCAGTGCCCGATGCACCCGTGGATCAAGGCCGATCGCACCGACGCCAAGTGCACGGTCTGCGGCATGGCCCTCGTCGCCGCCAGCGCCAGCCAAGGCTCCGGTGCCAACGAACCCGTCGACCCCAACCTCGTTACCCTGACACCGGCGCAGGCGACGGTCGTGGGCGTCCGCACCGCTCAAGTCGTTCGTGGCCCACTGCAGCGCTCGCTGCGCGTCACTGGAACGATCGACGATGACGAGACCCGCCACCGAATTCTGGCGGCCCGGGTGCCGGGACGCATCGAGTCGCTGCAGATCAACGCAGTGGGGGTTGAGGTCGAGGCCGGCGCGCCCCTCGCCACCCTTTATAGCCCACCCATGCTGACCGCCCAGCGTACCTATGTGGAGCGCCTGCGCAGCGTCGGTTCGTTCACGGCGTCGGAGCGCGCCCAAGCGCGCGAGCGCCTCCTCGAACTCGGACTCACCGATGAGGAAGTGCGGATTCTCGAGGGAACCCTCCAGCCGACCGCCATCGTCAATGTCCGCGCGCCGATGTCCGGCACCGTGGTCGCCCGCTCCGTCTATGAGGGGCAGTACGTCGAGGCCAACGATCCGCTCTTCGAACTCGGCGACTTCTCCCGCATGTGGTTTGTGTTCGACGCCTATGAGCCCGACCTCGCCTGGATCCGACCCGGGCAGACCGTTGAACTCAGCGTGCCGTCACGACCGGGCGAGGTGCTGACGGCCCCGATCACGTTCATCGATCCAAACGTGGACCCGATGGCAAGGACGGCCCGGGTCCGCGTCGTGCTCGACAATTCCTCCCGGAGTCTCCTCCACCGGCAGACGGCGCAGGCCGTCGTGCGCATCGAGACGCCGGAGGTCATCCTGCTTCCCCGATCCGCCGTTCTCCAGCACGGCGGCAGCCCGATGGTCTTCGTCGCCCGCGAGGGCCAGCGCTATGCAGCCCGCCCCGTTCGCCTCGGCCGCGTGGGCGACCGCGACATCGAGGTCCTGGAGGGCGTGGCCGAGGGCGACCGCGTCGTCACTGAAGGAGGATTGCTCCTCGACGGCCAAGCCCAACTTGCCCACGCCGCCATCGGCGGTGGTGGCCTGCACGACGGCCACGCATCGCCCGGGCCGAACGCGGTATCGATCGCGTTACCCGCGCATGACGCCGCGGCCCGCGACGCCCTCCTCCAGCTCGCACTTTCCGCTGCGGACGCCGGCGCCGCGCTCGCAGCCGACGACCTCCAGGCCTACCGCGCACAGGTTCCCGGGCTGCGTGAGCGACTCGAATCCTACCTTGCGGCCTTCGCCCCGGCCGCGCGCGGAGCACTGGGGGCAGCACCCAAGCAGCTCGCGGATGGGCCAGACCTTGACGCAGCGAGGCGCGCGTTTGAACCGATCAGTACCGCGCTCGCCGACGCCGTGCGCGGCGAGCGCCTCCACACGGCGGGTACGCTGTGGATCTATCAATGCCCGATGACACCGGTCCTCGGTACGGGCCGCTGGCTGGCGCGGAAACCCGAGCTGCGAAATCCGTTCTTCGGCTCGGACATGCTGGAATGCGGCGAGGAAGTGAAGTGACCCGGCCATGATCAACCGCATCCTCACGTGGTCGCTGCACCACCGCTTCGTCGTCATCAGCGGATTCCTCGCTCTCTGCGCGTGGGGCGTCGTCTCCCTCCAACGCGTGCCGATCGACGCGATCCCCGACCTGTCGGAAAATCAGGTCATCGTCTACGCCGACTGGCCCGGTCGCTCTCCGCAGGAAGTCGAGGACCAGATCACCTACCCGCTCAGCGTCTCGCTCCAAGGCCTGGCCGGCGTGCGCAGCGTGCGGGCGACGTCGATGTTTGGCTTCTCCTTCCTGACCGTGGTTTTCGAGGATCGCATCGACCCCTACTTTGCCCGCACCCGTGTCCTCGAGCGGCTCAACTCGCTCGGAGACACCTTGCCCGGCGGCGTGACCGCTCGGCTCGGTCCGGACGCCACGGGGCTGGGTTGGATTTATCAGTACTACCTCAAGGATGAGTCCGGCACGCACGACTTGGGTTCGCTGCGGGCGCTGCAAGACACCTATGTCCGCTACCAACTCGCCGCCGTCCCGGGCGTGGCCGAGGTGGCCAGCCTCGGCGGCTTCGTCCGGCAGTGGCAGGTGGAGGTTTCGGCCGCGCAGCTACGCCGCTACAGCGTGACCCTCGGGGAGGTGATGGATGCGGTGGCGGCGGCGAACCTCAACGTCGGCGGCCGCACGATTGAGGAGAACGGCGCCGAGTACATCGTCCGCGGCGTCGGCTTGGTAACCAGCGCCGCCGACCTGGAGACGCTAGCCCTGATGCCCCGCGAAGGCCGGCCGCTCCGGCTGAGCGACGTGGCGACGGTCCGGATCGGCGGGGATTTTCGCCGCGGCGCGCTCGACGTCAACGGACGCGCCGCGGTCGGCGGCATCGTGGTCATGCGCACCGGGGAGAACGCGTGGAAAGTGATTCAGGACGTGAAAGCACGCCTCGCAGCCCTCGCGCCCGGGCTACCGGCAGGGATTTCTGTGGAACCCCTCTACGACCGCAGCGACCTGATCGGTCGCGCGATCGACACGCTCAAGAACGCGCTGATCGAGGAGATCCTCCTCGTGACCCTGGCGCACATCCTCTTTCTCTTTCACTTCCGCAGCATCCTCATCGTCACGCTGCCGCTGCCGGCCTCGATCCTGATCTCGTTCATCTTGATGGATCAGTTCGGGATTCCCTCGCACATCATGTCGCTGACCGGCATCGCGATCTCGATCGGCGTTCTCGTCGATGCGGGAATCGTGATGACGGAAAACGTCATTCGACACTGCGAACGCGCGGAGCACGCGCTCGGGCGACGGCTGAGTGGCCCCGAAGTCTTCCAACAGACTCTGGCAGCGGCGACTCAGGTGGGGCGGCCGATGTTCTTCTCGATGCTGGTGATCATCCTGGCCTTCGTTCCGGTGTTCCTGCTGACGGGACAGGAGGGCAAGCTCTTCCATCCCCTCGCCTACACCAAGTCCTTCGCGCTGATCGCCGCCGTGCTGCTCGCTGTGACGGCGGTGCCGGTCTTCTGCACCCTTCTCGTGCGCGGACCCTTCAAGCCGGAGCATGAGAACGCACTGATGCGGTTTCTGCTCCGCCTCTACGATCCGATTTTAGACTGGGCGCTCGCGCATCGCTGGGCGGTGATGGCTTCGGCAGCGGGTCTGCTCGGACTCTCGCTCATCCTTGCTTTCGGCCTGCCGCGCGGGCTCACGGCACGACTCCCGGCCGCCATGGCCAAGCACACGCAGGGATTTGGCAGTGAATTCATGCCGACCCTTGAGGAGGGCTCGTTGCTTTTCATGCCGGTACTGTTGCCCGCCACGTCGCTGACTGAGGTGCAGCGGATCATGGCGTGGCAGGATCGGGTCATGAGCGAGCATCCGGCGGTGGCCTCGGTCGCGGGCAAGCTCGGCCGGGCTGAGACCGCCACGGATCCCGCGCCGGTGGAAATGATCGAAACCACGATCATCCTGAAGCCCCCGCACCTCTGGCCGGCTGGGACGACCAAGCAGTCGATCGTCGCCGACCTCTCGGAGAAGCTGATGAACGTGCCCGGCTACGTCCCGGGCTTCCTCCAGCCGATCGAGAACCGTGTGCTCATGACCAGCACCGGAATCCGCGCGCAAGTCGGCGTGAAGATCTTCGGTGACGACCTCGCGGCGCTGCAAGCGAAGGCCTTCGAGGTGGAGCGCGTGATCAACCAGATTCCCGGCGCGACCGGCGTCGCGCCCTCGCGCGTGCAGGGCAAGCCCTACCTTGAGGTCAACGTCCGGAGACCTGAACTCGCCCGCTACGGTCTCAGTGTGAAAGACGTGTTCACCTATGTGGAAGCTGGGCTCGGCGGCATGACGGTCGGAACGACGGTGCGCGGCCGCGAGCGCTGGCCGCTGCAGGTGCGGCTGGACGAGGCGGATCGCTCGGACATCGACCGCCTCGCCGAGCTGGTGCTGCCTACTCCCTCGGGCGCATCGATTCGCCTTGGCCAGGTCGCCGAGATCCGTCGTGTCGTCGGCCCGAACGAGATCGCATCGGAGAACGGCCGCCTCCGCGTCTTTGTGCAGGCGAACGTGCAGGACCGCGACCTCGGCGGGTTCGTGGCGGAGATCAAGGAGCGGGTGTCACGGGAGATCCGCCTCGATCCCGGGATGAGCGTGGAGTACTCCGGTCAGTACGAGCACCAGCTGCGGGCGCGTCAGACCCTCGCTTACGTCTTCCCGGCAGTGATCCTGATCATTTTCGTGCTGCTTGTCGTGACCTTCGGCTCGATGGCGGAGGCGGCGCACGTGCTGCTGGCGGTCCCCTTCGCGCTGACGGGCGGCGTGCTCCTGCAGGCCTGGATGGGCTTCAACTTCAGCGTCGCCGTGTGGGTGGGCTACATCGCGCTGTTCGGCACGGCGATTCAGACCGGTGTGATCATGGTCGTGTACCTCCGGGAGGCCGTGGAGCACGCGCGGACGGAGAAACCGGACCTCTCGCAGGCGGAGCTGCTGACGGCGATCAAAGCCGGCGCGCGGCTGCGACTCCGGCCGAAGGTGATGACCGTAGCCACCACGGTGGCGTCGCTGCTGCCGATTTTCTGGAGCGACCGCACCGGCGTGGAAATCATGCAGCCTCTCGCCGCTCCCGTGGTGGGCGGCATGCTCTCCAGCCTGGTGCACATCCTCATCGTGACGCCGGTGATCTTCGCGTGGCTGGAGGAACAGAAAACGGGGGGACGGAACCGCAGCTCCGGCAAGGAAATCACGTCATAATCATCGACGCGACGCTCGATCGCCGAGCCGGAATGCACTGCGAGCCGGAAGCTCGGCCTAGGCCCGTCCGGCAGCCGGAGCCGCGCGTTCAGGAACGCAATCGTCCGGTCGTAGGCTGCGATTACCTCCGAATTCCCCATCGCGCCATCGAGCCTGCGGTCACGCTCGATCATAGAGCCCGATCGGTGATCGTCTGACGACCCGCCACGCCGGGCCGGCGACGAATCGCGCGGAGCACGGAGGTTTTGCGTGGCCTCGGGGATTGGGTTGATCGAGTCTGTGCTACCCCTCCCCATGGATGCTCGCCTAAGTCTCCGTACCGTCGCTCTGCTGCTCGGCCTCCTCGCGGTCTCGTCGATCCAGGCCGCCGATCCGGTCGTCCGAATCGACCAGGAACCCTCAAGTCTGACGATCTCCCATCTCAGCTGGGACACCGAGGGAGGACCTCGTACGGAGCGTAACCTCCTGCGTGAACCGATCATCGCAGTCCGCGCCGATCCGGACGTTTCCGGCGGGTTCCGCCTCTCCAGCACGACGGGTGACCTGCGCCTCCCGTTCAACCCGGTCGTCGCCTCCACCACCATCATCCCGGCGCGCTGGCATGACGACGGGACGTTTGAATTGCCGGCCATCCTCAACGCGCCCGACTTCGGACCGCTGGTCGTGACCCAAGTAGACGGGCCCGCGTTCCGCGGCCGCTTCGAAGGTGACCGCAAACAGAAGTACGCCGACGTCCTCCTGAAGGCATCGGGACCGGGCACGCTGCAGTTCCAGCCCCTGCTCCTCGCCGCCCCCGAAGGCCTTTCGGATGCCCGCTACTGGCCTCTCGCCCGACGCGGTTGGCTCAACGCCATCCAGCCCACCTCCCGCTGGGGCGAACAGAACCGTCCCTTCAGCGCTCCGCCGGGCATGCTCGGCAATAACGTCATCAGCGATCCCGCCAGTTGCTCGCTCTGGTTCTACGCCGACCAAGCATTCTTCATCCCCGAACCCTTCCCCGGGGTGAATCTGATGCCGCTCGTCCGCCGCACCATCGAGTATTGGATCGACACCAAGATGATCAAGGACGCCAGCGGCGCCGAGACCGGGGAACTGATCTGCTACTGGGCCTACGCTCATTTCATCGACGCGAACGCTGGGCCCCTCATCGCCGCGTGGGACTATGTTGAGGCTACCGGCGACCGCGACTGGCTGAACCGAAAAATCGGACGGCTCGAAAAGGTCGCTGACTTCCTGATCAGCCGCGATGTCGACGGCGACGGACTGATCGAGGCCACGCAGAGCGGCAATTTCTACACCCTCAAGCAGCCCAACCGCTCCTGTGCGTGGTGGGATGCGGTGAACTGCGGCCACAAGGATGCGTACACCAACGCGCTCTGCTACCGGACCTTTCGCTGCCTCGCCGACCTCGAAAACCAGCTCGGCCGGACCACTCAGGCAGCCCGCTACAGCGCCGCCGCCGACCGCCTCAAGGCGGCCTTCTTTCCCGCTCTCTACAACGAGAAGACCGGACTCCTCGGCTGGTGGCGCAGCGAGGACGGCACCCTACACGATTATGCCGCGCCCACGATCTGTGCTCTCGCGATCGACTACGGCCTCGTGCCGACCGACGCCGCACGCGCGATGCTCGATCGGCTCTGGCAGAAGATGGAGGAGGTCCAGTTCACCCGGCTCGACCTCGGGCTTCCGACCAACCTTGTCCCCTTTCACCCCGGCGCTTACCTCCAACCCGCCTTCGGCGGACCGAAGCAACTGGATGGCCGCGATACCTTCGGCATCTACATGAACGGCGGGATATCCGCGGGACACAGCCTGCACTTCATCGCCGCGCACTATCAGGTCGGCGACACCGCGCGCGGCGACCGCGTGCTCGAGGCGATGCTCCCGCGGCAATTCCGCGGAGAGTTCCAGAACGGCGTTCAGGACGAAGCCATGAAAGGCATCGACTGGACCACCTGGGACGGCAAGCCGAGCGGGTACGAGGGGTACCTCGCGGACAGCTTCCGCTTCCTGCAAGCCGTGCTCATGCGCGAACCCGCGCTGCGCCAGAAACTCCTCCACCCCGTGCTGCGCTGAGGAGACCCGCCGCCCTCAAGCGGCGCCAACCGCCGGTTGCGCGCCGCCGGAGGTGAAGCGACGCGCGCGTTCGAGATCCTGGTGGATCCACTTGCGATACGCGAGCAGCATCAGCACGCCCGCGATGAAGTAGACCACGGAGCAAGCCCCGAAGATCAGGTGCAGCCCGTACTGCCCCTTGAAGATGCCGGCCACCAGCACGCCAACGCCGCCCGCGCCGGTTCCGACCGTGTTGAGGATCCCGATCGCAGCGGCACGGTACGGCGGCGGCACGGTTTCCGAAATGATCGGATGCTCGCTCGGCGTCCCCATCGCCCGCAGGAGCGACGACGCGA
>Ga0164293_10001769_pt1 | contig 18180 bp, 22 predicted proteins | sample GEODES118metaG_FD_111487 | JGI IMG/M metagenome (GOLD analysis project Ga0164293, IMG submission 111487) | Eutrophic lake water microbial communities from Lake Mendota, Wisconsin, USA - GEODES118 metaG | ecosystem: Environmental > Aquatic > Freshwater > Lake | place: USA: Lake Mendota...
CATATTCACTGCCAGCCAGAAATACTTAAAGCTGGTTTAGAAGAAGATAACAAATTTCTTTCTGATGAGGTTTGCGGAATGTTTGCAAGCATGGCAAAAGATTACGGTTTAACTATATCTAAGGTTAAAAAAGGGGATGGACATGGAGAACCGGGTGATATTCTTGCCACAGTAGAAGACTTATAAATTAATGGCAACTAACCGACCTTTTGCATATAACACAGGAGGAGGAATTTCTGGAACTATACAAGTAGGTAGTTTAGCTGTTGGGATTCCAACATCAGGATTTGCTGCCACTGGTAAAAAATGGTGGGCAGGACCTGATGAAGACCTTGGATATGTAATTGCTTATTCGCAGCCTGACGGTTTACACCCAACTCCTGAAACTGGAACCACAGCTTTTCTTGGTTTTAAAAGAACAGCAGATAAAACTGATGCAGCATTCATTGCATTAGCCAATCAAGTATCAAATGGTGCAACTGCTGCTTTTGCATCTGCAAGTTTAGCAAATACTTGGTTAGGTACAAATGGCTATTGGACATCATTTCTTCCTTATTCAGCTGGATTGTATAAGACAACATATAGCGGGTATTTTAGTGATAATGTTAGTTTCTTTGCAACTGCAACTCCTGCATCAGTAGGTGGAAATCCGGCCACTTCTGTACAAACCACTTCTATATTTGAACCTTCTCAGAATGATGGAGAGAATTTCAGTTGTCAATGGTTAGGATATTTCAAACCAACAACTACTGAAACTTATACATTCTTTACATCAAGTGATGATGCTTCGTATGTATGGGTTGGTGAAAATGCTCAAACAGGTTTTACCACAACAAATGCAATAGTAAAAAATGGAGGTCTTCATGGAACTCAAGAACGATCAGGAACTATATCCTTAACGGCTGGTGTTTATTACCCAATAAGAATACAATTTGGAGAACTGAGTGGAGGTGATGTAATGACTTTTAGCTTTTCAACATCAACTATAACAAAAACAACAAATGTAACTGGTTTGGTTTTCTATAATTCAACAACCAACAACTTTTAACGTGAAAACCTTAATTCTATAAGAACTATATTTCTATTTTAAAATATAAATATTAAATAAATACACGGGGCTGACTGGACTTGACAGGCAGCGAAAGTTCTTTGAGATGCAGGCAGTGTTAAATGGAAACACTTTAATAACCTATTAAACAACAACCGACAATAAATTGTCAACAATGACTTTCGAAGACTCTACGTCTTTCGTTAGTGGTAAAGTTGCTATGGCAGCCTAACCAATCGGTCGCACTTACCGGTTCTCTAAAGAAAATGTGCACGCGGAAAAAGGGTTTATAGTACCACCAACCGTTAAAACATCAGTAACCCTGAAATACCATTAAGATCGCTGTTAATGTTTTAACCGGACCGACGCTTAAGTCCGTTCCAAATAAAGTGAAATGTTTGGTGGTGTCATAAACCTCTCTATTTTTGAAGTACTGAATAAACTTCATAAGCCTGTGAATGAATCTTATTGAGCGGTTGTACTGGACCCGGGTTTAATTTCGGACCCACACCTCAGCGATGAAGTGTTAAAAATTGGGTGAATTGCTGGAAGGCTAAGTCATTATGATATGCTAATCAGCAGCCAAGCAGTAAGTACACTTACTGAAGGTTCAACGACTACTGGAGGAATAGAGTTTCCTTAATAACCAGCACGAGCGCCCAACGTCTCTCTGAGACGATGATATAGTCTAACTGTTTGGAAACAAAACAGAGAAAAGCGAATCCCGGCAGCTCCACTTATGAAGGGTAGGTCACAAGATCTACCCTCTTTTTTTAAATGATATATAAAGTACTACAAATAATATTTGTATTTAAAAGAAAGTTGCTCTCATCAAATGATAACATTAAGTTTTGAAAATTGGTTATTAAATGAAGGACGTATGGCTGTTTCTGATTGGTCAAAAGAAGATCATGAAGAATTTAACAAACTTCGTTTAAACAATCTTACAGATGCTTGTGCTTTATGTGATAAGTACAAAGTAAGATATTGGTTAGACTGTGGAACTCTTTTAGGGTTTTACCGTGACAAGAAAATGATTGAGGGCGACAGCGATAATGATATTGGTATTTTTGCTGAAGACATTACACCAGAATTTTTAGAAGCAATCGCTGACCATGCAAGATCTACTGAAGGAAAATCCAATTTCTTTCAACCTGGTAAGTTTCCTGATTTTAAAGATGAAAATGCAGCAACTCGTCCTTTATCTTTAAAATACCATTCATTAGATAAAAATCGTCAAGTAAAGTTTAAAGGCAAACTAATCTGGACTGACCTTTTTGTTTACTACCCTCATAAAGACTACCACTTATATATGTTAAGTAGAAATTACTTCCGTGTTAAGTCAGATCATATATCATCATTTAAAACATTAACTCACGAAGGAACCAAATTTAAGATCCCGTCTAAAGTTGAACCTTATCTTGAAAATGTATTTGGCAAAGGCTGGAACGAACCAGATCCAAATTACATCAGCAGTTCAGATAATAAGGGTTTTTATGTTATTTCTAAAAAGGAACATGGAGAATATTCTTATAACTGGAAAAAGAAGGAAGGAAAGTTAGACAACAAATAAATAATTTATGAATACTGCAGAAACCGCAAAAAACTTTTGGGTAAACCAAACCTATTATCCCTCATATCCTTTTATTAAAGAAAGAAGAAAATATGAATTAGATTTTTTACTAGAGAACATTCCTCATAATACTAAATCACTTCTTGATTTGGGCTGCGGTAATGGGTCCACTACAATTCTTTTACGTGAGACTACATACATTAAAGATTTTTACTGTTATGATATCTCACCGGCTATGCTATCTACCATAGGTGGTAACCGTGATAGCCAAGTACACCCTTATGCTTTTGATGTTAATAATGATAAGCTGGAATTTCCTGATACAGATGTTTCTATCTGTATGAACATGTTTCCTTATGTTTTTACTGATGAAAAGTTATCAGAAATAGTTGCTAATCTTAAATCTGATCTTTTCATTACAAGAATCTCTTGTGATACTGATAGAATTGAGATTAATAAGTTTTCTGATGATTTAGGTAGAGATTACTCAGCAGTATACAGAACAGTTGATGAATGCGTTAAGGTTTTCGGTAAACATTATAAAGAAGTAAAAGTTACACGAGCATATCCTGATAATATTGAAAGTAAGTATAACACTAAGCAATACTTTTTTATATGCAAACGATAAGAAGAGTTTATATACCTGGTGTTTGGGATCTTTTTCATGTAGGCCACCTAAACGTTTTACAAGAAGCAAAAAGAAATGGTACACATTTAATCGTTGGAGTTTGCTCTGATGAAATGTGTGTAAAGACAAAAGATAAAGCACCGGCTATTATTGACAAGTGGAGACGAGAAGTAATTGATAATCTTAAGTTTGTTGATTCTTCTATCATATATAGAGATCTTGACTATTTTGGCATGGTGCAAACATTGGGTGCTGAGGTATTTGCGGTGGGTGAAGAATTTGGTTACTTACCTGAGCATCAAGAAGCTCTAAAGAAATTTACTGAACATGGCACTGAAATAGTCTACATTCCAAGATACCAAGGAATTTCAACAACAGACATCAAAAAGAAAATCTTAAAAACCAACTTATGAAAATGAATCTGGGTATTGATTACCATGACACATTAAGTTATAATCCTAAATTCTTTCGTAACCTATTTGAGGCTTGGAAACAATTTGGTGATATCTACATTGTAACTGGTACACCCGCATCAAATTTGGAAGCGGTTAAAGATGAACTTGAAGTTCTTGGGTTTGGTAGAGATTCATATACTGATATCCTAATGGGATTTGAATATGAAAAGAAAAATATGACTTCTGCGCATTTCTTAAATATGCGTGAACATAAACTTAAACTAATTAAGAAATATGATATTACAATTTACTATGATGATAATCCTTTTTATGTAGAGTATGTTCGTAATCATGGTGTAACTGTATTCCAAACAATTCTTGATAGCGAATACATTGAAAGGTTTTCAAAAATTAATCCCTTCTTCACCTGTAACCTGCAAGAACGTCAATTTACATTTTTAGACAATCTAGAGAATTTCGAAAAGAAATAAACACCAATTTATGTAGGTGATAAATAAAGCAAATAATAAAACTACACGAGAAAACTATGTCTTCTTGTGATAATTTCTATATTAGATAAGAGTATATATAGATAAGGAAATAATAAAAGTACTTTACCGACAAATGAGCAACAAAAATAATGTATTAATGATCCTTGAGCGCTCGGGCGCTAACCTTGAGATCAGCAAGAAAGACAACGAGTATGTACTCGAAGGTATTTTCGCCCAATTTGGTGTAGAAAATAATAATCATCGTATATACGAAGAAAAAGAATATCTACCTCACTTAGACTATTTAAAGAAAAAGATTTCTGAAAACCGTTTACTTGGAGAACTTGATCACCCAGATAAGTTTGATATTTCTTTATCTAAGGTAAGCCACCTTATTGAAGATGTTAAGTATGATCCTAAGAAACGTCAAATCGTTGGTCGTATTAAATTACTTGATACTCCCAGCGGTCAGATTGCTAAGAACCTTGTTGACACAGGAGTTCCTATTAGTATTTCTTCTCGTGCTGCTGGCGTTGTAAAGGAAAACAAAAAAGTTGAGATTAAAAGAATTTTTACCTATGATCTTGTAGCTGATCCTGGTTTTGAGAATGCTACAATGAAAAAGATTAACGAATCTTTTGGTTTTAGTAATGATGATGATTCTGTTGCTATTTACGACATGGGTACAGAATTTCCTTCTTTCTTAGAAAGTACTAATAATGAGGAGATATATACTGAAACCTCAGAAAAAACCGAATTAAAAATGGACAATAAAGAATTTGTTTCAATTGAAGAAATGAACAAGTATTCAGTAGTTATTAAACAAGAAATTGAAAAAATCAATGATCGTTTAGGCAAAATTGCTGAATCATCTACTAAAGATGAAAAAATTGCTTCACTTGAAGAAGAACTTGATAATTTACGCAAATACACTAACTATCTTGCAGAATCTCAAAATAAAGCTATTTCTTACGCAAATTACTTGTCTGAGAAATTAGGTGAAAGCATTGCTTATACTGAGCACGTTGCTGAGAAAGCTGACCAAGGTATTGCTTATGCAGAACACATCGCTGAGAAATCTGATCGCGGTATTCAGTATTCTGAAATGATTGCTGAAGGTCTTGACAAGTCCAACAAGTATAACGAATACATGGCTGGTAAACTTGATGAGGCTATTCGTTACGGTGAATATCTTGCAGGTAAAATTAATGAAACGGTTGCTTACGCTGAGTATGTTGCTGAGCACACTGACAATAGTATTAAATATGGTGAGTATCTTGCTGAGAATGCTACATCAAAAGAAGACTTCAAAAATCTTACTGAATATACCGAATATATGTTCGAAGGTTTATCTCCTAAGAAAGACGGTAAAACTCAAGATCTTGATGAAGAAAAATTGACTGCTAAAGGTATTATTGCTGGAGCAATCACTGAAAATGAAAATGTTATGAGCCGTTACACTGCTCTAGACAATAAAATAGAAGCTGTATTAGAATCTGTTAAAAAACAAAAAGCAGATGATAAATCTTATATCGCTGATTATCCGTTCACAACATTCTTAAGCGAAGGAAAACGCGACGAATTCCTTGCTATGAATGAGACCGAAAAGAAAAGGGTCACAAAAGCTCTCGATGCTAAACCATCGTTTAACGAAGAAACAATTGTTAAAGTATGGGAAGCGGCACTTGCTGAAGTTGAAGTTAACGAAGCTTGGTTAACTGACATGCCTGTTGAATATCTTCCTTTATGGGAAAATGCTTCACCAGAATTGAAAGATAAAATCACTCGTCAATCTAAACTTTACAACTTGTCAACTCCTTACCAAATCAAAAATTTCTGGCAAACTCGTGGTTTAGGTAAACCTGAAGATTTCGTAGCTGAATCTCTTAATGAATCTAAGAAAACTGAAACTGAAACGTCTACGCAGACAAACGGTTTAGGTTATTCTAATGATTACTTAAATTCAGTTAAAGAAAGTTTAGGTAAATCGTTTAGTCGCTAAACAAACCAAGTAAAAAAAACAAAATTTCAAAATGAACTTGTTAAACGAATCTCAAGTGTTTGAAACTTGGAGCCCAATTCTTGAAGAAAAAACGGGAATTACCGAGTCAAACAAATTAAAATGGATGAGTAAATACGCTCACTACCATTCATTAAATGAAGGGTTTACTTACCCTCAAGCATCTCTTCTTAATACCCCAGGTATGGGTAACGTTGCACCTGCTTCTACTGTAGCTGGTGGTGCTGCTAACTTCTACGGAGCTGGTTCAAAAGGTTCTGGAGATAAATTCCCATCTCTTTTACCTTTAGCTATTCAAGTTGCTGCTAGAACTGTTGGTTTCGACATCGTTTCTGTAGTACCTATGAACGGTCCTTCTGGTGTTCTTACATACTTAGACTATGTATACTCTGGTGGTCGTGATGCACAAGCTGCTGGTATTCCTAACTCTAATGCTGCTCTTTTTAAAGATAAAGCTTTAGTTTTTAAATTAGGTAACTCATACTGGAACGGTACTTTCTTCACAACTGATGTACCTCCTGCTGCTGGTTCAGTTTACGCTATCACTACTGATTCGTCTGCTGCATCTATCGCTGCTGGCACTACTCCAGTGCTTTTCGTTGAATACGTTGGTAAATCTCGTATCGACGGATTCGCTATCTTCCGTGTAGTTGGTGAAGCTACTTCAGGTACTATTACTGCTTCTGCTGGTGGTACTGCCACAGCAAACGTTGCTACAGGTGATACTCAATCTTTAGCTTTCTCTACTGTTATTGACGGATCAACTTCAACTTACTTTTACCCTGTTGCATCTTATAACACTACAACTGGTGCTTATGGTGCTATTACCACTACTGAATCAGATATCTTTAATGGTTCTAATAATGGTGGTTATGTTGAGCTAGTAAAAGCTCTTGAAGATCATATCTTTGGTTTCTCTGGCGCTGGTCCTTCTGACACAGCTGACTATCAAGGTGATGGTACTGACGGGGAAGTTGCTTATGAGCCAATGAGAAGAGGTGTTGGTGAGACTTCATATTACAGAACTATGGGTCTTCAAGCATTTACTAAATTTGTTGAAGCTCAAACTTTCCAAGTTGCTGCTACTGTAACAACTGAGCAAATTCAAGATCTTAACCGTCAGTATGGTATCGATGTGGTATCTATGATGGAAAATGCTCTTGTAAATGAAATCTCTCAGTCAATCAACAAACACATTCTTTCTCGTGCATTTGCATTAGGTTGGGGTAACCACTCTACTTTTAACTTGACTGAAGGTGTTAACTTGAACTTGACTTTAAATCCATCATCTTCTGCATCGAATGCTACTTACGGTGCTCGTTTTATAGGAAAAGACAATAGTTCTGTAACTATGCCATTACCTGTAATCTCGATGTATGCTTCTTCTGGTACAAACTTTGAAAACCAAGGTACTTTCCAAAGAAGAATCCAATCTAAAGTTTTAGCTGCTGCTAACGTGGTTGCTCAAAGAGGTAGACGTGGACCAGGTAACTTTGTAGTTACTAACTTACAGATCGCTACAGCTCTTCAAGATTCTGCACAATTTACTTTCTATCCACTTGCTAACACAGTAAACCAAAACAACGGAGCTCTTTATCCACTAGGAACTCTTGCTGGTTTAACAATTTATGTTGATCCTAACATGAAATATGGTGATACTCGTGTATTAGTTGGTCGTAAAGGTGCTGATGAAGAACCGGGTCTTAAATTCATGCCTTACTTAATGGCTGAATCTATTCAAACTATTGCTGAGGGTACAATGGCACCAAAACTTGCTGTTAAATCTCGTTATGCTTTAGTTGAAGCAGGTTTCCACCCAGAGACGCAATACTTCACTTTCTTAGTAAACTTAAGAAATGTTGGAGCTAATGCATACTGGAATGCTACTGCAGATACAATGACTATTGCTTAATCTTAAGCAAATCATATCTACAAGAAAGAGAGACTTCGGTCTCTCTTTTTTTGTCTTACATTCTACAGATATATAAAATGTAAAATATAATGTAAATAGATGTTACTAACTTGTAACCAATGTCATAAAGAATATAGTTCAATTAAAAGTAGCAGACAATTTTGTTCTAAAAAATGTTCTATAGATAATCGTAAACTTAATCCTGATTACATAACATCTTTAAAGAAACCTAAAACTCAACGTGTATTAACCAAAAGTAATTGCGCTTATTGTAATATTGAAATAAGTTCAAAAACAAATGCAAAGTATTGTTCTACTGGTTGCTCTAATAAACATAGATTATTAGGTAATGGAATATTAAAGCCTATAAAATGTAAACATTGTAGGTCTTTATTTAAGCCTGTTAGATCATCAACATCTTTTTGTTCTACACATTGTGCATCTGAATTTAAAAAGAATAACCCTGATTTTATTTTAGCATTAAAAGCTGGTTGTTTACAAAGATCAACAAATCCAGAATATTTAAAAAAGTTATCAACCAAAGCATTTGAAAGGTGGTCTACTACCGAGTTTAGAGAAAAAATGGTGGAAATATATTCATCGGATGAATTCTTAGAAAAAAGTAATGATAACTATACATTAAAAGATTATGTTTTTCCGTCTGGTAAGATTGTTAAAGTTCAAGGATATGAACCTCAAGCATTGGATGTTTTATTAAAAATATACAGCGAAGAAGACCTTATTTTAGGAGCTGCTAATATAAGAGAAAAAATTGGCGTGATTATGTATATAGACAATAATGGTAATCAACACCGATACTTTCCTGACATTTACATATCATCAATTAACAAGATAATAGAAGTTAAGTCTGAATGGACTTATAAAATTCAAAAGGATGTTAATGAACTTAAAAAAAATGCATGCATAGAAGCAGGACTAGATTTTGCGTTTATGATAATATAAAAGTTTGGTTTTTTTTTGTCTTAATACCTAGACTTTCTTTAGGGATATATAACATGGAATAAAAACATAAGAAAACAAATGGCAACATTTAAACAATACATGGCGGCAAAAACCAAGGTAAATGAGCAGAAAGTTCCTAAGACTATGAATCAAAACTTTTTTATTCGTAAAGAATTAAATGAATACGACGGTGAAGCGTCAATGTCAGGTGGAGGAATAGACGCGCTTGTATTTGGTGCACTTGCTCTAATAGGTAGAACCATGAAGAACGGAATGACTTACATGAAGTTGCAATCACTTAAAGGTCCTTATCTACAGCAATATGAATTGTGTGGATCGTCACAATCAAGAACTGTTTTTGATGATGAATATAAAGGGAAAAAGCTTGATGATTACAAACAAGCTGAGATTGAATTAAAGGAAAAGAAGGAGCAAATTAGGGAACAGATTAAAGTTGAAAAGAATAAAATAGAAGGCCGAAGCGAATCCGATACAAAAAGAAGAGAGGCGCTTGATAAGAAAGCGGAAATAGCTATTATTAAAATTGAGCAAGATGAGCAAAAAATTAAAGTTGCAAAAAGTCGTTTAGATGATGAGGTTTCGAATAAATGGGAGAAAGAAAAACGTACTCTTGATGAATTAAAAGATAAAATTACAAAAGCAGAAAATGGCTTCTTGTTAGGTGGTACATTCAAAAAACGTTGGGAAAATGGATTTGCCGAAGCAAAACTTGATATTGATGAAAAAGTAACCGCTCTTGCTAGGGAGATTCTTTCAGCTCGTGGTGATAAAGATGCTGTTGCTGATTTAAATGCAAAAGAAGCTAAACTCAAAGAAGAACAAGCAGAATTAGAAGCAGAAGCTAAAGAACTTAAGGCTAATGAAGAAGATGATAAAGCAATAGAAGCTTTAAAACTTGTACCTACTCTTCCTAAATTAAACGCTGTAAAGGAAGAGTTTTCAGGGTTTTTAAATAATCTAAAAAGTCAATACCAACCAGAAGCTGAAAAGGAAGCTCCTAAACAAGAAAGCAAAAGTTATATTATAGAAGAAGAAGAAAATAAAGACGCATCTCCTTCTGAGGTTATTGGTTTAATGTCTAAGGCATATAACAATCAAGAAGAAGACGATAAACCAGCATTTGCCGCAAAAATAGTTAAGAACATTGAAGCTATTAAAGATTTTAAACAAAAGATAGCTGAGACTATAGCTTCTGTTGCCGATGAATGTGATAAAAATGCTGACAATTTACCATCGGATATTAAAGGGCCGTTTTTAAAGGACGGCAAAGTTAAAGAAGAGATTTCAAAAAATGTGACAGAAGTTAAAGATCTCTATAATAAAGAACTTGAAGATTTTAAAGAAAAATCTGAAGGTAAAAAAGAGGATAAAGGAGAGGGAGAAACTACGGAAGAAACCAATGAAGTAAAAGAAAAAAAGGCTAAAGTCGAACAATTAAAAGACGAAGTTGAAAAAATTAAATCAGCCATGAACGACGTAAAAGATAAGAATAAAAAAGGTATATTTGCAGCTTCTCTTCCTAATATTGAAAAACGATTACAAAAAGCTGAAGAAGAATTAGAAGCAGCTAAAAATAAAAGTAAAGAATCTTCAGAAAAAACAGAATCGATAGAAACTGAAATACCAAAGAAATTCATGAAGTTTGAGGATTATCTAAACATAAAAGAAAAGAATAAATAATTTATATGAAAAAGTTTTCTGACTATATTAATGAAGCTAAACAAACTCGTGAAGAAGAGATTGTTTTAAAAACAGTTGGTGGCGGAATTAAACCAGCAACCATTTCTTTTGATACCACAAGAAATGAAGATAAAACTGGTAAGGTTGAACTTGAGTTCTTTAGTAAAGGTCCTCGTACCTATAACTATTTTCCAACACCAGAAATGCTTGCTCAATTAAGTAAAACTGACGGTGTTCTTCCAACTGGTGAAGAAGCTGCAGGAAATGCTTCTAATGCACTTGAGGATTATCTTAAACAAGCACAGGCAAACTTAAATAAAGATCTTCTTTCGGTTTTCACAAAAACTGATGAAGAGATTAAACAAGTTTTAAAGAAACACAATATCAAAACCGATGATTGATTTTAAACTATTTGAAGCAACGAGTGATGATAATAATGTAAACAAACCTGTTTATGTTAGAGAACCACAAGGAATGCTAAGAAAATCTGCTGCAGTTAAACAGTGGGAGAAAATTGGCGTTGGTCGTTATGATGGCGGTTACGGAGTATTTGCTATTGATGATATACAAGATAATGAAACATTTGAGGAATGTAATGTTATAGAAGTTCCCGTAGATGAGGTGAAAGGCAGTGTATTAATGGATTATATGTTTAAGATATCTAGTGACCTCTATGTTCTTGCTTTAGGGAGTGGTTCTGTCTATAATCACAGAAATCAACCAAATGCAAGATGGGAATACGATGTTGATAAACAACTATTAAAACTTTCAGCAATACGTCGTATTGAAATGGGTGAACAGATATTCATTTCATATGGTCGTGATTACTTTAAGAGTAGAAATAAAAATATGAAAGCATAATGAAAACATTTATAGAATCAATTAACGAAGGAAAAGTTACTATCGATAAGATGAACTTTACAGTTCGTGCTTTTGTTGATGGCAACAAAGGCACTAATATACAATTCATACCTGACAGCAAAACGTCTGATTTTTCTAAGAACGAACAAGTAGACGCTATCATGTCTGCATTTAAAAAGAAAGTTCCATTTTTAGCTGACATTATCTTTTATTATATCGAATCATCCGCCGCCGGTTTAACTTTTAGATTAGACGCATTTGGCTTAACTGATAAAATTGAAAAAGCACTAAAGTAATATGAAAACATTTATAGAAACTGTTAGAGAAAAAGTTGCTCCAGAATTACCGAAAGGGATTCCTACATTTGCAGAAGCAATTAAACAACAAGATGCAGCAGTAGACGAAAGGTTTACTGGTAAAGATGCGGTTTCAAAATCATTTGAGGCTCTTCATGCTTTACAGCTTGAAGTACAAAAACTTGAAAAGGATATGCTTGCTATGCGTGAGGAATATCTTTCATTTGAAAAAGGCTCAGAAGATCGTAAAAGACTTGAACCAAAAATGGTTGATCTTGGCAAGAAAAAGAAAGATCTTGAAAAGAAAATTCAAGACGCGGAAGTTGCTTCACAAAGAGCGCTTGCTAATGATGATAGCGAGATTGAAGATATGGATCTTTTTTAAATTAAAATGAATGGGCATACATTATATAGTTGCAGTTTATCTAGGTAATCATGGATCACCTCTAGTTAATTCTTTACTGCAAAAAGACAAACATCACTTTATTAAAAGACATTTAGAATGTTTAACCAAATTTAAAGTTGATGATATTACCAAAGTAACTTTTGTTGTTAACCAACACGAAGATAAAAACGATCTTGAAATCTTAAAGATCACACAAGAACAATCATTAAGTATTCCAATAGAAGTAGTATTTAGAGAAAACACTGGTTATTCTTATGCTGCTTGGAATAAAGGTGTTACAGATTCTATTAAGAATAATGAACCTTTTGATTATTACTTTCTAATTGAAGATGATTATCTTCCAAACCAGGATTATTTCTATCAACCTTTTATAGAAGCTGTAAAAGAAAACACAGCATTTGTTTCTCAAGTTTGGAGAACCAATCACGCAGCAATGAGTAATGGTTTACTTGTTGGTAAATGCGCTGAAAAGATATTAGAAAAGTATCCTTCTGTCTTTAATGTAAAAACAGAAAACACCAGTTACTATACGGCTATTTACAATCAAGTAAACTTTTTATCATACGCAAAAGATTTAGGTATGAGTTTTACTGATGTTTGTGAAACCTCTTTGCAAGTTTATTTAAATGACAATGAATTTAATTTCTGGGGAAATCCTAATAGTAATGCTCTTATCATTCCTGAGGCAGAAATTTCTTGGAATGGCATTGTTAATAATGAAAAACATTGCAGAAACATAGAAGATAAAAATGACTTAAACATGTTAATCTTTAGAGAAAAAGATAAAAACACAATTGAATTAGTAACAGCAGACATATGAAGATAACAGATGAAGTTTGGGTAGATACTTGGTCAGTATTAAAATACCCGCCTATAGTAGAAGAATACGAATCAAAAGGGATCATAGTAGGATCTGATGAAGAGCCATTAGCATCTGTATGTATGGCATCTTTTGCTTATGCAATGGAAAGTGACTACAAAGAAGGCATGAAAATTTTAGATTATGGTTGTGGTTCTGCACGATTTTCAAATTTTTTAAGTATGCGCTTAAAAGACTTTACTTATATAGGATTAGAACGAAATACAAGTGATTACACAAAAGAATGTATTGATAAAGCAAATGAATTGTTTTCACATGATCCACGAGTAAGAGCGGGTTACACTGAAAGTGAATTGGAAAATGAAGCAATAGAAATAGCTAACACTGTTCTTTTATTAAGTGTGTTTACTCATACTACTATAGAAGAAACTTATAGAATTATAGAAAAACTATTACCAATCGTAAAAAGAGGTGGCAGTATTGTGTTTTCTATGATTCATAATACTAAATACCAATTAATCGGTAACGCATACGGGTTTGGCAATAATTACAGCATTACCTATAATACAAAAAAACAAGTAAGTCAAATTTCTGATATGTTTAATGTAAGTGTTAGATTAGTTGATACATATGATGCAGGCGGTATAATACATTCAATCTATTCGATAAAAAATTCTTAATAAATGAAAATACACTATATAGTAGCCTTTTATTTAGGTGATCGTTTAACAAAATCTTGCGATGTTTTATTAAAGAAAGATCGTTATCATTATGTTAAAAAACATATAGAAAACCTAAATAAGTATAAGATAGACGATATAACACAAGCAACCTTTGTTATTGCTTCATATGATAAAAAGATAGATGAAGGAGTAAAAAAGATTATAGAAGAATTTCCTTGCAAAATTCCTATTAAATTGCTATACATAAAAAACGGTGGCGGATCATATACTGCATGGGGAAAAGCTATTCAGGAAGTTCTTAAAGAAGATTTTGATTATCATTTTTTAGTTGAAGATGATTATGTACCAGTTGCTGATTATTTTTACAAGCCATTTGTTGAAAGATGTGGTCCAAATACTGCGTATGTATGTCAGTTTTGGATTGATAATCATGCATCGGTAAGTAATGGATTGTTTTCAGATAAAGTTGCAAAAGATCTTAAAAATAAGTTTGGGTCGGTTTTTGATTGTATTAATGATCGCGCTGATTGGCCAGGAATGGTTCTTAACCAAATAAGTTTTTTAAATTTTGCTAAAACCGCTGGTTATGAATTTGCTGACGTTTCAAAGTATTGTCACCCGTTTCTTGAAAGAGAAAACTTTATTAAAGTATTTGGTAATAAATATGGGAAAGTTTTACTTGCTCCTGAATCATCTGTAGATTGGGTAGACGGTATGAAAGAAGCTAAAGGCTATTCATTCACAAAAGAATTAAGTGAAGAGAATATTATGTCTATGAATAAGATAAGAAATCATAGAGCTAAAAATTACTCAAAAGATCCTACCAATTACAGTGATGTAGACGCAGAGAAATATTTTGAAAAAACCAAAAGAAGTACTTGTGTACTATTTGACGACAATCAAATAGCAGGTTATATAGGTTACACTGCTAAAGACGATGTTCTTACTATTCGTCCTCATATAGCATTTAGGTGGGATGGCAAAACATATTGGGCTTTACTTGATGATGTTATTAAAGACATTGCGGTTACAATGGAAACTAAAAAAATACTTGTTGAATTTGCAGCAGCAAATGTTGATATGATAGAAGCATTTACTAAAAGACTTCTTTTTAGTAAAGAATACGTTAAGAAAGATGCAATAGAAAGAAGAGGTAAGAAAGAAGATATTATAGGACTGTCACTATTAGCAGAAAAAAGAACAATATCATAAAAATGACAATGATAAATATATCGTAAATAAAACAAAATTAAAAATTACATTATGAAAACTTACAATGAAATCGTTGCTTTACTGGAAGCAGCAAGAGAAGACGTTGATAAATTCTTCGTTAAGGGGAACAAATCAGCAGGAACACGCGTTCGTAAACACATGCAAGATCTTAAAGCACTTGCACAACAATTAAGAAGCGAAGTTCAAGACGCAAAGAAATCTGGAGAAGAAGCTTAATTTTTTCACAAATTTGTAAAAGAGGGTTGCTTTAAGCAGCCCTCTTTTTTTGTAAGATATATACTGTAGAAAAAAATAAAATGAGAGTAACCGTTTATATTGAGAAAAACAATTTTGATGAGTTCTTTAAATGGATGAATAGAATTGGGCTAGGGATATATTCTACGCCTACAGTTAAATTTTCTCATCGAGAAGAAGATATCCAAGATCCTTTAAGGGTAACTCTAGATTCTCGTGAATATACCTTAATAAAGGATGTAAAGAAAGACATAAAGGATATCCAAAAATCATACGGTCCTTTAGAGCTAGATTTTTCACCTGTTTCGACTGCAAGCCACTTGTTAATTATACAAGATGTTTTACGTGAAGCGGAAAGAAAAGATTTATTAGCAAAAGTAGTTTTTTCAGCAATTCAAATAGCGCTGCAGCTACCCAACATAACACCAACAGAAGCTATTGTAATGGCTGAACATGAGTGTTTGGGTGTTCGTGGTGATAATGAATGCGAATAATTTCTAAGATATATAGTCTATACTAAAATTACATTATGATAAAATGTCCACACTCAAATCAACATTAAGAATTGAATCTACGGATTTATTTCCAACACCAGTTTTATTTACAGTTACAAACCTTAACGCTGTAAATGGCTCTTTTAGTGGTTTTACAAACTTAACTATTAGTGCAACACCAATTGTTTTAAACATTGCGCCAATTAACGGTACAGCACTTGCTGCATATTGCTATTTTAAAAATAATGATACTGTAGACAACATATATGTTGGTCGTACTGGTCAAGATGCTTTCTTAAGTTTAGCACCTGGAGATGTTTCTTTAATCTCTTATGGAGGAACAGCTACTGCTAGTGATCTATATGCGTACACAGGAACAGGCACTGCAGTATTATCTTATTTTATTGGAGAAAAAAATTAGTCCTATTTTTCTTAGATTTTAAAACTATTTTCTGGATCCGTATAAAACTAATACGTTATGGTTCGGGTTAAAGTATCTAGAGTCTAAGAATAAGAGACTTACACGGAAAAATCGAAGAAACTTTAATGAAAAGACTTAGTCTGATTGGATTTGCTTTACTATTTATAGCAGCAACACCACCAAAAGATAACACGGTAACACTTAAACATACAAATTACATTTCTGTTTACAACATTGACTTACATTATCCTATCGTTGTAGAATGGTGGGAAACCACAGCTAAAGTTGTGTGTGCTAATAAATTGGCAAGAAAAGATAACTTTGCACCGGATCCACTATTACCCGCAGAAACTAACTTAGGTAAAGACTATGCTGGCTCTGGATTTGATCGTGGGCATATGTGTCCTACTGCGGTTAATCTTTGTCAAGGACCAGCAGTTCAAAATGAGTGTTTTTATTTCTCAAATATGTCTGCACAGTGTGGTTCTCTTAATCGAGGTGATTGGAAATCACTTGAAACTCTAACAAGAACAACAGCGGCAACAACTGATTCTATTCATATTTGGTGCGGAAACGTGGGGGCTGCTAAAAAGATTGGTACTACCGCTGTTCCTACTCAATGTTGGAAAGTTTTTTATATTAAGAAAACTAAAGAATGGCACGCATTTCTTTTTAATAACACGCCTGATAAAGCAGACGGTATTGAAAATAATAAAGTTGATGTAAAAGTTATTGAAAAGCTTACTGGCTTGAGCTTTAAATAATTTTACAAAATGAAAACTATTTCTTATTTTGTGAATATATAAATTGCGGGTGTTTCGATAAACTTTAAAAACATTAAGAATATGGAAACATTTATATTTATTTTGGGTGCTCTTAGTGGACTGTTGCTACTTGTGATGGTCTATGCTTTTATAGGGGTGCTTAAGATACAGAAAGAGGTTAAAAGCCTAACATTAACAATTGATTGTCTTCACCGAGACAATCAAGAATTGGAAAATCGTTTTTACGCTCAGTTTGAAAAGGGGGAGCGTGAAATGCAAAAAGAACTTCAATGTATAAACACTGATGTTCGAGAGATTACACAAGACCTACAACGTTATATTGACAGTCGTCTTGACAAAACAATTGATGCTATGTCTTTAAGAATGGACGTAGTCATTGATGAACACAAAAAAGAATTTGAGCACTCTCACTTTATCAAATTCTAATTACATAAAATAATAAACTATTTTCCGAAACACCCGCTTTTTTATATTTTTATCATTAAAATTATGGCTGCAGTTAGTAAACATTATGGAGATGTGAATGTATGGATTGAGAAAATCATAAATTCGTGTGATTCACCTAAACAAGAACAGACAATTCAGAATTTGATTAATCAATTCGAGAAGATGTTAGATAACGACTCTAAATTAGATAGTTATTTTCGTCGCACTTTAATTCGTAATCTTGAAATTAGGTTTGATAATAAAATGGACGAGTTGTTTGACAAAAAATTAAAGAACTAGAAAAAGAAGAAAATTGTGGATACGCCATACAATAGATTAAAAGACACAATTAGAGACACATTAAATTTTTTTAATAATGTTTGGAGGTTTAGGAAACCTCTCGCTAATCACCATTGGTGGGATTAAATTAAAAAATATGATTAAAACACTTGTTATAGGCTTATTTACCATGATCTCATTGACTGTATCTTCGCAGCCGAGTCCGTATTATAACCCTAATGAACAGGTGGACAAGGAGTGCGAAAATTCTTTGGTGACTACCTTTTCAAAGTATTTTACTAAGAATGAAGAACCAAAGAAAGAGGTAACTAAAACTGTTAGTTTCTCAGACATAGCTAGTAATTTTTATTCCAATTCTATTGATAACGTCATATCTGTAGGTAAGACATTTTTAGGTATACCTTATAGATGGGGAGGGACCACAGAAAATGGTTTTGATTGTAGTGGTTTTATAAGACATATTTTTGATTGGTTTGGAGTAAGTCTGCCA
>Ga0164293_10001770_pt1 | contig 18179 bp, 9 predicted proteins | sample GEODES118metaG_FD_111487 | JGI IMG/M metagenome (GOLD analysis project Ga0164293, IMG submission 111487) | Eutrophic lake water microbial communities from Lake Mendota, Wisconsin, USA - GEODES118 metaG | ecosystem: Environmental > Aquatic > Freshwater > Lake | place: USA: Lake Mendota, Wisconsin...
ACCAATCTTATCAAGATAGTTTGTCAACCTACTATTTAGATAACTTAAGTTCTGATCGATGATCTTCTTACGAACGAATGAGTCTTTACTTGTGAGCAAGTCTTGTAGGAACTTGTAATGCTCTCCCAATTTAGTGAGTTCATTAATCTTATCAAAGCTGATTTCCTGTAATGCTTGTTTCTCCATGTCAGTGATTTGCTCACCATATGGATCAGTTTCTCCTGCCTTCGTAGCAATACTCTTTCCGAGATTAGCAACAATTGTCCTATGTTCAACTGCTTCTGCCTCAGTGTCGTAAATAGTCACCGGCATATCACCAACTGTTACTGAAGGATTTTCAATCAACTGTTCAGCATAAGGATCTTCTTCATTCTGTTTAGCAACAATCTGCCGTTGAATTCGCTCAAGTTCTGAGCTATGCTTAATTGCCTCTGCCTCAGTCTTATAATGTGTTGTTGGCCTATCGCCCAAAACATAAACTGAAATTTTGTTTTTTTCTAAATCATTTTGGGTTTGGGCAAGATCACCTTCACTAATAATTAATAAATCACGCTTGTTATTAATAACACTAGCATGATTTTCATCATGAAAGTCTTGCCCGCAAGCATAGCACTTGTTGTCTTCAAGGGTCTTTATTTCTTCTTGAAGTTTAGTTACAACTGCTTGCTCTTTCTTAAGGATAGCCTCAAGCGAACTAATAGTTTTGTTAAGACTATCAAGTTCAACCTTCTTGATGTTATAGTCAGTAAGGTCCTTGTGAGCCTGCAATTCAGCGGCAATATTGATATGGCTTAAGGTGTCATATTCTACTTGGAGTCTTGCAATATCGCCATCACGTTTTTGTTGCCAAGCAACTTGACGAGCAAGAATAGCATCATACTGTTCTTGCTTACGCTTAAGATCATTGTAAATTGCGAGGTCTTTATGTGATTGAAGTTCGGCTTCAATATCGATCTTACTAAGTTCATCATAGTCTGCAACAAGTTTAGCAAGTGCTTCATCATGCTGCTTTTGCCAAAGAACTTGCCGGCGCTTCAAACTATCAATCTGTTCTTGGACACGCTTGTTAGCATCTTCTGTTGCTTTAACTCTAAACTCTTCTTGTAAGATCAAGTCTTTGTTAAGACGAATTTTGTCTTTGATAAGATCAGCCTTTTCACTGAGCAATGTGATACCAAGCAACTGTTCAATGATTTTACGTTGATCACCACTAGGTAATGACAAGAACGGAGCACTATATGTATTCAACGCAACAATATGCTTGAACATGTCAGCAGTCATACCGATAGCACGTTCAATTTGCTGCTGCGTCTCTTTATTTTCACCTTGAGCATCATCAGTAGTTTCTTGCAAATCACTATTGACATAGAACTTCAACAAGTTAGGACGGCGCCCACGCTCAATCTTGTACTCAATACCATTAGCACTAAACTCAAGTGTGACAAGCATTGCTTTGCCGTTAGTGCGATTGATCAAGTTATCTTTGCGAATCTGATTGATTGGACTACCGAACAATGCGTATGTAAGACCTTGAATAAGAGTTGTCTTGCCCGTACCATTACGTGCGCCATCGCCGCCTAAATCAAGATTTTCACCAAGAATAAGCGTTAGTTCTTTGCTGTCAAAATTGACTGCTTGTGTTACTGCTCCAATACTTAGAAAGTTTTTAAGTGTGATGTTCTTAAGAACGATGCTCATAATAATATTTTTTCATCCATTTTGTTACTTGATCATAATTTGGAAATAATTTGTGTTTGTACTCTGGCATTTTTTGAGTAGCAGTAATAGGCCCATTTAAAAAACGTACTTTGTATAAATCAACAATTGGTATAGTTATGGGATGTAGTAAATCTTCATAATATACTGTTTCGTTTTCAACAAGAGATGCATACTCTTTCCAAAGATGGTCTCTTTTTAAGCATCGTTTTGCAAAACCAATTACTTCTGCTTCGGTTATAATTTTTTGGTGTTTTTCGGCAAGTTCATTAAACCCCTCAATTTGTTCTTTGGTTGTTTGTTCTTGTACATTAACCAACGCTTTTTCTGGCATAATCTCAGCGGAAAGCAAAATCGCTTCCTTACTTAAGAATTGTTCAACTTTATTGCGTCTTGTACAACGAATTAAAAGAGGATTTACCTTTTTAACTACTTCTGGAATTAGCGAAAAATTGTGAGCGTTATTCAATACACTAGATGAAAATATTGCATTGTCTAATGTCTCTTCTACAAAATGAAATTTCTTTGCTAGAAATCCAGATAGGGAAGAAGCAAATCCCGTGCCGCCCGAGCGCATTTCTCTGAAAACCCAAACATGTCTATTTTCCGATCGATTGGTCATAAGTTTCTATAAATTTCTAACAGTAGTTTGTTATCATAAAAATCACTTTCGATACTAGTAATTTGATCAATTACAATTTGATCGACACTCTCAAACTTAAGTTCGCCTGGTGCTAAGTCTTGACCAACTGTATCTACCTTCATAGGAATAAGTGTCATTTCTCTAAGATCATGCTTTGGAATAAGTGTTTCACGAATATAGTTTGCTTCTTCATACGAAATGTCAATATCAAGATGTACTCTAACATGACTTTTAGGCAATAGCAAGCCCTCTGGGTTATCTAATATATCACTTAGCTTATAAACACGAAATTTGGGCTGATTAGGCCACGAGTGAAATTCTGGTTCTTGATCCCATTCAAGAATCATCATGCCTCGCTGATCATCACCGGCGTCTGCATAGTTATGAGGGAATGCATTGCCGATATACCAAATGTTATTGCGGGCTTGACGTTTGTGAAAATGACCACTGAATACCTTCTCAAAACCGGTTACATGCTCATCATTGAGTTCGCCGTGATCTGGCATTTGAACCATAGCATTCATATAGAAGTTAGGCAATTCAAGATGGCTAAAAAGATACTTACCCTTCATTTTGGCAAGTTTCTTATAATCGTCACCGATCAACCAAGGAGCAACAACTACATTGCCCTCACTAAACCAATCATTAACAATTACTACATTAGGTAAATGGTTAGCCCACTCAACACTATGTACATCGCGGCGATCACGGTAATAAAGATCATGATTACCTGGGATAAAATATGTTTTTTTAAATGCGTCATTGAGTTTTTCTAGCGCCCTAAGTCCATACTGTAATGTGTGAATGTTGATGCTTGCTCTATGGTGATTCCAATCACCTAAGAACAAGCAAGTTTCACAACCTTCTTCTTTAGCCTTACTGATAAACCAATCAACAAAGTCACTACAGTCTTGATTATGCTGTAGGCTGTTTGACTTTAAGCCAAAATGGATATCGGTAAAGACTGCTGCCTTCTTGAATAAATTTATCATACTTTAACTTATACTACCTGTAAATGTAAAAAGCAATGAGTTTGGTGACCTTATTGAACAATCTTAGTCTTGCCCACATCACGAAATTGACGACTAAAGCTTGGATTCAACCCGTTCATTTCTAGGATATCGTCACGAATGTTTTGGTTACGCTTTTCAGTATTCAACACACGACAAAAGCTATTGGTGATAGCAGCAGTATAATATGCGAATGGATTAGCACTTTTTGCTTCGTTGAATCTAAGACCGACGTAAGTTAATTGCAAGATTGCACTTGCTTTCATTTCATCGTTGTACGTATAGCCACGCCAGTTAAACTTCATAGCATACTTCTCACAAAGCATCATGTACATACGTGCTAGCTTGTTAGTTATGTTACCGTGTTCTTTACTAAAATGTCCGTTTTCCATTCCACCGACCCAGTGACTTTTGCCAACACAAACCCAACTACCATTTTCGTCTAGCTTGTAATGTTGGAAAGGTGGGAAGTTTACCTTGACATGAACCATGTCTTCTACTTCTGCTTTAGTTGCTTTATCTTCTAAGTCACTAAAATCAGTATCATCATCTTCAAATATAAAGATGTCCTTAGCAGTTTTCTTCTTGACGGTTTTTCTAGGTTGTTTTTGTGCCACTGGTACATGATCCCAAGTCATGACTCGAAAGATTAAATCAGTTGTGGGTATCTTTTTTGGATCAAGCTTTTCGCCTGCTTCAATTGATAGCCTAGCTGCTCTGACTTCTTTAGCAGCCTTGATTTGCGCAGGCTTACCTGCAAATGTGAGCGCGGTAATTAAATCACTATCCGGTTTGTCAATGATAAGGTCATATCGATGATATTCCTGATCTACGAATGAACAGTAAGTGGTTTTGCTCGAATGGATTTCTTTTAATATATCTTTATTGTTTAGGTAATTTACTTTTTTTAGTTTTTTTACTGCTGGTAACATTAATGTTGATCCCTATTCTTAGAATACATCATACTACAAGTGTTGCATTAATGCAACATCTTTGGGTAAAATTAGCGGTTTTTTGCTGTGATAAATACTATTAAGTAAGTTTATTTATCAGAGAGAAAGTATGGCAGTCAAAGTCACAACTACAGTTGAACCTAACGGTACTAAAATTGCAACTATACCATTGAGCCCTCCCCTAGGCCAATTGAAAAGCGAACTTAGGGCAATTAACCGACCTGATAGTTCAGCACCTACCTATTATCAGATAGAGGATTCAAGGATTGGCACTAGCTCAACTTTTACTGCTTCTCAACTTAATACTGCAAGGGTCGAAGCCGGAACAGGAAAATTTAAAGGTGAAAATGTAGTAGTGATCGGCAACGAGGTTATCGCCTCATTTCAACCTGGTATAGGCACAGGACCTGCTACGTTTATTACTAATCTAATAACATCCACTGCTATACTAAGGTCAGCATTACAAGGCGCTGCTACTAAGACAAACGTTACAACTCCGACAACCGCTTCCCCTAAAGCTAGTTCTAATAATACCGCGGTTGCAACAACATCTGTTACCTCTGGATCTAAAGCAGCGGTTCCGGGACCAACAGCAGAAGCAAGACCAGCTACTCCTCCTGCCAAAATCGTAAAACCAACTAAAACAGTTTCTACTACTAGAACAGTAACAGTTAGCGATGGTATACCTGAAGTACTAAAGACTGCACCTCAAGGCGCCCAATGGAATAGACCCGGTTCACCAGACGGAAAAGTAAAGGCACAGAATTTAAGAAAAGTTGGACCTAACCAATATGTTGCCTTTGCTAGTGGTGGCGCACCAATTAAGCTTGATGCTGCCGGCGCAGCAAAATTCTTTAGGGACAAACAATATACAAACTGCAATATGCCGCAGTTCATGCCTAAAAAAGTTACTAAAAAGATAACTGAAAAGAAAACAGTTACTGATAATAAAGGTGCACCTACTACACCTATCGATCCGGGCACAGGCACAGAATATGTAGTTAAGAAGGGTGATACATTATCTGCAATTGCTAAAAGATATGGTACTACCGTTGATGCACTGCTTAAAGCTAATCCAAATATTAAAAACCCAAACTTGATTAAGGTTGGTCAAGTCATCATCATTCCTGGCAAACCTGAAGTTGATCCTGGATTTGATGACTCTGATATTCTTTTGGCTCAAAGCATTCAAAGTGGATTTGATCAGGCTGATTTTGAAGGATATGATGACTGGAGAGTTCGACTATCACTGGCACCAAATAGTAATTATCTATACGCTGGCACTAATCCGGGTATTTTACAACCACTACAAGCAACACAAGGGGTTGTATTTCCTTATACCCCGCAGATCGTTGTCAATTATCAAGCAAACTATAATCCAATTGATTTGGTTCATACTAACTATAAAGTGTTTCAATACACTAACAGTAGTGTCGATCAAGTTACGATCACCTGTGAATTTACTGCACAGGATGTGTATGAGGCAAGATACCTATTGGCCACAATTCACTTCTTTAAAACAATGACTAAAATGTTTTATGGTCAAGATACATATCCAGTAAGAGGCACGCCACCTCCCCTTTGCTATATGTTTGGTATGGGAGGGTACCAGTTTTCTGCACATCCATTGGCTATAAACAGCTTCAACTACAATTTACCTAATGATGTTGATTACATTAAAACCACTGCACCGGTCAGTAAATTTGAATCTAATTTTGAAGACTCACTTAATACTCTCTATACCGAAATGGGTATAAGTAATAGTCAATCACAAGATCGTCTTGGTGAAGGTTTAAAACCCGGCGGCACATGTCCAGCTCCAAAGTTTAACTTTGCACCAAAAGATATTACAACGTGGGTACCAACAAAAATACAGTTATCTATTGGATGCATACCAATTATGAGTAGAAATCAAGTATCGAATTACTTTAGTCTTAATGATTACGCTAGTGGTTATCTAGTTAAGGGAACTACTAGACCTGGTGGAGGTATGTGGTAATGTCAGGAGCATCAAATGCCTATACATATCCACAAACTAGTCCTTACTATGATACAAACATAGTAGAAAATAATTTTTTAGATTTCTTAGAATATAGAGAAATTCCTCAAAATCCTAATGATGTCTATTATCAAGTTCCACTAGTTTATCAATATAGACCTGATTTACTTGCATTTGACTTATATGGTGATGCTAGTTTGTGGTGGGTGTTTGCTGCTAGAAATCCAAATAAACTTGGTCCTGATCCATATTTTAATCTAGTAGCAGGTATAGAAATATATGTACCAAACTTTGCCACGCTGCAATTAGCACTTGGAATCTAAAATTTTATGGCAAGTAATAATAACGATAGACAACAACAACTAAACAAAGCAATGGACACATTAAAAGCCGGCGGCAGCGTTTACTTAAACAAGTATAGTCTAGCAAGAATGGTTGATGGCAAGATTATTATTTTTAATCCTCAAGTCACTCAACTAAGCGAGTTTCAAGCAGGAAATGCTAGTTTAACTAAGAAAAAACTTGCAGCCGCTATCGCCGCAGGAAAAGTTAGTGTAATCACTCAAGCACAATTAGCTGCCGGCCTTAATCCTACACCACGTGTTCCTAAACCAGTAGGTAGTGCTAAACCTAAGAAACAGGTAAAGGGAACTGCTGATGATGATAAGGGCAAAAAGAAGCCTCAGATTAAGTTACGTAAAGATGCAGATCCTGAACTAAGTCCAGGTAAGCGTCTAAAGAACCCATTGGGTGCATTGTCAAGCTATAATTATCAACTATCGTTATACATGGTTACACCAGATGCATTAGAAATTTTTAAAGAAAATGGCTACAGAGATATTAATAAGTTGGGACTAGCATTTGCCGGTGCTAATAAACCAATTGTTGATAACCAAGCAGTATCAGCAGGCGCCTATATTGTAGCGCAAACAGGCGGCGTTAATAATACTTTTGAGCAACGAGCACCTAGCTTTAACTTCGATTATACTATAGATCAGTTGCAATTTGAAATTGCAGGTCCTAAGGATACAGGTTCGCCAGCCGCAGAATATGACTTTCAGTTTGTAATTACAGAGCCATATGGTTTTAGTTTTATTAGTAATCTAAAACGTGCAGCAGATGCTATCAAAGATTATAATGATAGATTAAACAAGAAAAAGTCAGCAGTCGCTAAAAAGAAAGCAGCAGCGCAACAACAACGAACTAGAATACGTAACGCATCCAACGCCGCCGCACCTTCTAGAAGATTAACCAAAGGCGGCGTCGGCGGGAGAGGTACTTCAGTTACTCCCCAAAAAATTAACTACAACACACGATTTCAATCTAACAATGATATTTTAGCAGGAGTTAGAGGAACTACTCCGAGCAAACCAAGACCTAAAGGTGGCAAAGGCGGCGGCCGAGCAGCAAAAGACAGCGGATATAGAATTTTAACAGACCAGTTTGATAAAGAACAAGCTAACAAAACAGCAGCAGCTAAAGCTGCATCGGCAGCAAAAGGTTCAGGTAAGCCAACTGGAAAAGGTTCGTCAACCGGAACTCCATTAAATCCCGCAAGACAATTGTTTATTTTAGGAATAAGATTTTATGGATACAATGCTTCTGGAATTCCAGTTAGAGGCATAGACACTACCGCAGCTAATAATTCATGGGGAGGAGTAATCGACGGGGCTACTCAAGAAATTGATCCAGGCAATAATAGCTATGCTTTGTTTGAAAGATATTACCCAATATTGATTAATGAAATGACAACCGTAGTTGATGGAAGAGAAACAAAATATAGTTGTAAAGCACAATCAACTGGTATGCAAGCACTTGGAACAAAGCGCGGACAAATTAATAACAAAATGGAAGTTACAGGATCAACTGCAGGAGAACAACTTGACGATCTTATGTCTCAGTTGAATAAAGAACAGCAAAAACTTAATAATGATACTGGCAGCGGATATAGTTATGACATCAAATATGCAAGTGCGAATGATGCCGATAGAATTAGAAGTGCTAAAATTGTTAGTAAAGCTGATTTAGACAAGTATAAATGGCCGGGTTCGGGTGCAAAAAATACTAAAGAATCAAATGTTAATACCGAAACTAAAAAAGGACAAAAGCCCAAGAACAACGCAAGAAAACTTACGATTGCAGAAGGTACTCCTATATTACAAGCAATTAATCAAATCATTGCACAAAGTGCCTTCCTACAAGATGCATTAAAAACCGTATATACAACTGCCCTTGAACCTGACCAAGATAAAGAAGGTTTGCCCGAATTAGATTTGCAAGGTAAAAAGACAATCGAATGGTTTCACTGTACTCCTGAAACAGAAAACATGTCATGGGATGAAGATAGAGCAGATTGGGTATATGATATTAACTATATACTAAATGTATATGACACTCCGGTTTTAGACACCGCATATAGTAATCCAGGCACAAAATATTATGGACCAATGAAACGTTATGAATATTGGTATAGTGGAACTAATACTGAAATTAGACATTATAAACAAACACTAAACAATGATTTTTATTCACAATTTTTAGATCCAAATTTTGGCAAAAACAAAGACGATGCAACTGCAAATAAAAATGGTGGTGAAAATACAAAGAATGCTAGTGGTGGATCAGGCAATGGAGCTGGGGCAACAACTCCATTAGTTGATAATCAGCGAACTGGTCAGCCCATTCAAGGTAAGCAGGGCTTAGGCATGGAAGCACAAAACAGCTATCTTACTTCATTATTTGCACCAACAGCACAAGCAACGGCCGAGATTACAATACTTGGTGATCCTGATTGGTTAATGTCTACCACAAGAACGGGTATGGGCGTTAATGAGAGTACCGTATATAATAAATTTTACGGCAGTGATGGATATAGCGTAAGTCCTGCGGGCGGTCAAGTATTTTTTGAAATTGATTTTAAAGAAGCAATTGATTATAAATCAGGAGGGCAAGACATTGATGTAGGAAATGGGCGCGGGGTCACCGGGGCCCCGGGCACAATGTCAATTAATAGTAGTATCCTATTTTGGAAAGACCCAAAAAGTATTAGTAAGCTAGTAAGAGGCATTAGTTATTCATTAACAACTTGCAGGCATACATTTAGAAATGGTGTATTTGAACAGGTGCTTAAAGGTAATATGACTACGTTCGGTGACAGTGGTAGTAACGATGACGGTAATGCAAGAGAAAACAAGAATACATCAAGTAATTCTGGACCTAATGCAGGTAACAGCAATGCAACTACAACTACTAAGGGCTTGAAGGCTAAAGGTGGTAGAACTAGTGGTAGAGGTACTCCAGGCGCAGCAGAAGCAGCAAGAATTAGAGACTCACAAAGAAACGCTCCAGAAAATCAGGGCAGAGCAGCAGACCGCCGCAAAGTAAGAGGAGGAAGTAATTCAGGTGCAAGTAGTAATTCAGGTGCAGGTAGAGAGGCAGTCGTTGACCCGCAGACTGGCCAGCCACTTGGCACGGTTCGTCGCACTAATAATGGGTTTGAGACCTAATAGGATAACAAAATGGCAGAAAACGTAATTAAAACAAAGGGTAAATTGAAATCCACGAAGCCAGATGCAGGCGGCGGCGTTACCCTAGACCATCCAGTTATTGGCATTGTTAAAGACAACATCGACCCTACTCGCGGTGGTAAAATCAGAGTACAAATTGAAGGTAACACCAACAATCAAAGTAACAATGATGGTGGCTGGACTACTGTGCAATATCTTAGTACCTATTTTGGTATGGTTAAACCTACTGCTGGTCAAAGTGGCAATGGTGATTATGTAAGTAATCCAAGTGCATATGGTCAATGGCAGAGTCCACCCGACATTGGAACAAAAGTATTATGTATTTTTGCTAACGGCGATCCTAATAGAGGTTTTTATGTTGGATGTGTAGTCGAACCAGAAGCAATGCAAATGGTTCCTGCGATTGGATCAAGTGATAATATTGTTGCTAATGAAGGCGAAGCAATGGGTCTTGCCGGTGCTACAAGACTTCCGGTAACAAGTATCAATACTAATAATAAAGCACAAGCAGATAGTACGAATTATTTGGATGCACCTAAACCAGTTCATAGCTATACTGCTAGTATTATGTGTCAGCAAGGTATTATTCGTGATCCTATTCGCGGCCCAATTTCAAGTTCTGCAAGTCGTGAGGCAGTAAGTCGTGTGGGCTGGGGAGTTGCAACACCTGGACGCCCTATCATGGAAGGCGGATATAATGATGAAAATCTTCCTGAAAATCTAAGTAGTAAAAATAATGCACAACTAGCCGTCACCGCTCGTCGCGGCGGACATAGTATTGTCATGGATGATGGCGATATTGTCGGTAGAGATCAATTAATTAGAATTCGTACAGCCTTAGGTCATCAGATCATGATGAGTGATGATGGTCAGACATTAATGATACTTCACAGCAATGGTCAGAGTTATGTTGAATTAGGCAAAGAAGGTACTGTTGATATTTTTAGTACTAACAGCTTTAATGTAAGAACACAGGGTGATATTAATTTTCACGCTGATCAACACATTAATTTTCACGCATCTGAAAATATGAATATTCAGGCAAAAAATCTTCACATTAATACAGAAGAAGATTTTAAAATGCGTAGTGGTCAAGCCCTACAATTATATTCTGTAGGTAATTTTACAGTAAAAAGTTTGTCTGGCGCCGCAATTAAAGCAGATGGACAAGCAAGTCTTGCAAGTAGTGGGCCTACATTTATTAATGGTGCAAAAATTAATCTGAATACTGGTAAATCAAGTATTCAACCTCCTAAAGTTCCTATCATTACCTTGATAACACAAACTGATACATTACATGATGAACAAAAAGGATTTATTGCTGCCCCGGGTAAATTATTAACAGTAACGACTAGAACTCCTGCTCACTATCCTTGGAGCAATGCTGGTCAGGGTGTCGATGTAAAAACTACGTTAGATGCAGTTAAGTCTCTTCCAGTAACTCCTTCAAGTGGAGTTCAAAAAGCAAATCAAGAAGGGGTGGCATCTGGTGCAACTCCTCCTGCAATTGCAACAGTTGCTAGTGCTCCTGATACAAAAACTATTAGTAAGAGTATGGACAAGACTGTTACAAATGCTGTAATGGGTAGTGTTGCTACAGGTGCAGCAACTGGTGTTGCCAAATCAGCAGTTAAGTCAGGTGCAGCAATTGTTGATACAGCAACAAGTAAATCAGTAAGTACAGCTACCACAATTACTAGAACAGCAAGCGCCACAACTACTACAACGGTAACAGAATCTTCAAGTAGTTCTAGCACAAAAATTGTTGCTGTTGGTACATATGCACAAAGTCCTACACAGCTTGTTAGCGCGGGTGTATTGAAGCCAGGTTCAGATAGATTGGTCAATAGCCTTGCACAAAAGCCAGGCGCAACTCCTCAAAGTATTATGCCTAAAAACCTATTCACGGGTAAGCCTGGCGCAGTAGATTTAAAATCATTTGTCCAAGACACTTCAAGTCAAACTACTGCTATGATTAATACTATGCAGTCAGCGCAAACAACTCTAGGTAAAGTCGGAGTACTCACTGGTAAAGAAGCATCAACACAAGTAGCAGGTATGGTTATGGCAGGTGCAACTGTTGGATTGCAAGAAACTGTTAATGCAGTAAAGAATATTTCTGGCGTAGTGTCAAGTGCAAATCTTAAAAATGTTTCTGGCGCAATTCAAGGACAAGTTAGTGGAGCATTAAATTCTGTAACGAGCGGCTTAACCTCACAAGTAGGTAATGTTACTGGTAATATTACGAATGTAGCAGGACAACTTAAGGGTTCATTAGGACAAGCAAGTTCAGCACTTAAAGCAATTGGCTCAGGTGCAGCAGCAGCTGGATTAGCAAATAAGCTAGGCGGTCTCGGTGGTATTAGTAACTCGCTCAAGGGTCTATCTAAGGGTCTCGGTGGTCTTAAGGGCATCGGTGGCAAGCTTGGCGGACTATTCGGTGGCGGCGGCGGAGATGGCCCGTCATTTATTGATCTTGTTGAAAGCGTCAAAGGCCCAGCAGGCGCGGCATTCACTACAATTAGAGATAGCTTAAAGCCATTACAGGCAGGTGTTCCGCAAAATCTCAGTGCAATTGCAAAGGCAAGTGCAGCAACTATTGCAGGAATTTCAAGCAGTAGTAGCGGCATTCAAAGCGATGGATTTAATTTATTAAAATCATTCGTAAATGGTGCAGGAACATCTTCAATTACTGATATTAATGAATTAATTGATAATAATACTATTGCAGGTATTACTGGATCATATAAACAAATTAAAGCACAATTAGGATCATTGGGTGATGATATTTCAAGTCAATCTGCTACCTTAATTAATCAAATAGGTGCAGTCAGTTTAACTAGTTTAACTAGCGGAGTCACTAACCAGTTGGCAACTCAGTTTGGAGCAAATGGAGTTGATACTATAACAAGTCTAAGCAAAGCTATGACTAATACTCCTAAATTGTTTAATGGAGTACCCGATAATTTAGGTTCAATTGTAAATCCCATGAACGTAATTAATAATGTATTCAATGATATTAATACGGAATTTACTGGAGTAAGAAATTCACTTACACTTGTGCCCAATGATATGGAAGAAACACTTGATAACATCAATAACGCCGTAAAAAACATAGGTGGCGCAATCGGCGCTGGCCCTGCGATTGCTGCCGGTAACATGACTGAATTGAGTAATACCGCACAAGCTATTCAGTCTGGTGCAAGTGCAGCTAAAGCAGCACTTATGGCTTCCGGTATTAACAATCTTCCGGGCGGAGCAAGAGCGGTTGGTGCCGTTATGAACAATGCTGAGGGTGCAATTAATGCATTACCAGGCACAGAATTGCTAGGAGACGTTGTAAAAAATGTACAAAGTCTTGCATTAGCCGCTAAAGGACTTAATGCTCAGGGAATCACTAATGCAATTAATAGTAAGTTAGGCGGAGTTTTAGGAAAAGCAGGTGGATTAACTAATCTAATTAGTTCTGCATTGCCATTAGGTAAGGCTGCCGGTTTATTATCTGGACTGTCAGCATTAGGAGCAGGTGGACCTGCCAAAGTAAAACTTCCAACAATTAGTTTTAATACTTTTGATAGAGCAGGACTCGAAAATCAAGTTAAAACATTATTACAAAATCCTAAAATTCCTCTTCCAAACCTACTAGGTGAAATTAAAGAAGGCGTTATAAATCAAGTAGAACAATTAATTCAGAAAAATAAAGATGCATTTAAGATTTTTGACGAAATAGAAAACTGGGATCAAAAGATTGAAGATGCAAGAGATAAGTTATATCAAGCTGAAGCCAATCTCCCAGCCGGCGATAGAGGTATTGCTACTGCTAAAGGTATATTGAGTAGCTTAATAAATGACACTGAATATAATAACCTACTAAAGAAAGCAAAAACTTTCGGTGAAGACGCAGCGGATAATGTTCAATCACTAATGAATAATGCAGGACAAACTGCAAATAATATGCTCAATGCAAGTAAATTTACATCAGCAATTAGCACTGTAAAATCAAGCGCACTTGAAGTTATACAACAATCTACTAATGAAGTAGGTAAAACTGCATTAAGTTCAGTTAAAGGTCAGGGTTCGACAAGAGTTAATTTCTTACAATCAAAATCTACCGTAAGTCAGCAGGATATTAATAACTCACTCGCAGGAATAGTTGGAACATATTCAAATACCAACTTCACGGACAGCATTTGAAATAGGGACTAAATAATAATATGCCACAGTACGTAGGATATTCAAGCATCGGTGCAAACAAACCCAAAACAACTAATGCAGTTATTGGGGCAGACGGGGGTCCGGGTGGAGTTCGACAGCCAATATATTGGGGAAAGAAATTTACTCTAGTGGATGAGCAACTGGTGATTCAAGACTTTATCAATGCATTCAACATCAAGCAAGGAACTAAAGTTGGGAAGCCTAGTTATGGTACAAGATTATGGGATTATGTATTTGATCCTAATACTGCGGATGTTATTACTGCGATACAAGACGAAGTTCGTAGAGTTGCAAACAGTGATCCAAGAATACAAATTGCAACTATTAGTGTCTATCCAAAAGACAATGGAATATTAATTGAATTAGAAATGGCAGTAGTACCATTCAATCAAGCACAGTTGATTTCTGTATTTTTAAATCAGCAAACCGGTACTGCGGCAATAAGCTAAGCTAAAAATCAGTCTTTTTTTTAAAGATAAATACTTTAATAAAAGAGTGATACCATATGGCAACAAGTTCTAGACAATCTGCTTTGTTCGGTTTAAACGACTGGAAAACTATTTACCAAACATTCAGTCAAGCCGATTTTAGAAGTTATGATTATGAAACTCTTCGCAAGAGTTTCATTGACTACCTACAATTATATTATCCAGAAACTTTCAACGATTATACCGAATCAAGTGAATTCATTGCATTGCTTGACGTTATCGCCTTCATGGGTCAAGGTCTAGCATTTAGAAATGACTTGAATGCTCGTGAAAACTTTATCGATACTGCTGAACGTAGAGACAGTGTTATCAAGCTTGCCAATCTTGTTAGCTATACGCCAAAAAGAAATATTGCTGCACAAGGATATCTAAAAGTAACAAGCGTAAGCACCACACAAAATCTTACTGATATCAATGGCATGAACTTAAGCAATCAAACTATTCTTTGGAATGACCCTGCTAACCCAAATTGGTTAGAGCAGTTTAATACAATTATAAATGCTACTCTTGTTGATACTCAAAAGGTAGGCAAGCCCGGTAATGTTCAAGACCTACTAGGTGTTACTACTGCTGAATATACAATGTCTATCCCAAATGATGTATTACCGATCGTACCTTTCGACAGTACAGTAGATGGCACTAATATGAACTTTGAATTAGTAAGCGCAAGTAGTATTGATACTGACTACATTTATGAAATTCCTCCTGCACCGTCTGGCGCTTTTAATATATTATATCGCAATGATAAGTTGGGCTTCGGTAGTCCTCAGACAGGATTCTTTTTCTACTTTAAGCAAGGATCGCTAACTTCGTATGATTTTAGTTTCCAGCAACAAATCAGTAACCAAACATTAGATATTGATATTCAGGGTATTAATAATAGCGATACATGGTTGTATCAAATCTTAGAAAATGGTAACCTCGCACAATGGCGACAAGTTGAAAATGTCTATGCTGATGCGTACCTACAAACAGAATCAAGCAATAGAGCAATCTTTAGCGTAGATAGCAGATTCAACGATCAAGTTACATACGTGTTCGGTGACGGAGTGTTCAGTGCTATTCCAGTAGGCAACTATACAGCATATGTACGTGCAGGTAACGCACTAAGCTATACAATCGATCCTATTGAAATGTCAGGAGTAAGTGTTACTTTCACTTACCTTAGCCGTCAGGGAAAATTCGAAACAATTACATTTAATTTAGAATTACCACTTCCTGTTACTACTGCACAAACTCGTGAACCACTTGACGAAATCAAATTACGTGCTCCAACTCGTTACTATACGCAGAACAGAATGGTTAATGGTGAAGATTATAACAACTTCCCATATACATTGTATAGTTCAATTATTAAGAGTAAAGCAATTAATCGTGCAAGTATCGGTGTTAGTAAGAACTTAGACTTGCTTGATCCAACTGGCAAATATAGTAGTACAAACAGTTTTGGTAGCGATGGTGCGTTATATCAAGATAATAATGATGGATTCTTGGCGCTTACAATTAACACAACAAGTGATATCATTGCATTTTTTACTGATACATTATCCAGTATATTGTCACTAAATCGTGCAACACAATATTATATTCAAAACTATCCAAGATATACTGTAACATCGCTTACGAGTCCGGTAACTACCCCGTCTGAGGTAGTATATTGGAAGACAAGTAGTGTTGATACTGGTGCTGAATCAGGATATGTCTTTACTGTTTCTGGTTCGCTTGAGCAACCACAGAGTGTAGGTACATTTAATACTACTAACTTAAAATATTTGACTCCGGGTGCTATTTTAAAGTTTAATGCGCCGGCTGGATATTATTTTGATCTTACTACTAATCGCCTTGTTCCAGGTATTTCGCCATCAAGCGAAAATCAATATATTTGGACAACAGTATTAAGTGTTATTGGTGATGGTAGCAACAATGGCGAAGGTAGTTTTGCTAATGGTGCAGGCCCAATTAAAGTAAATGGTTATGTCCCTTCAGGTGTAATTCTTACACAAATTATTCCAGTGTTTGATAATAGCCTATCAACTACATTGATTCAAGAATGCTTGATTAAGATGGAATTGCAACAAGACTTTACATTAGTCTTTAACAATAGTTTGATGGTAAATGAAGAACGCTGGTCAATTAGCTCATTCACTGATACAAACTATTTTGTAAAGTTTGAAAGCACCGGCGCTAATACATATCGTATTACATACAAAGCCTTAACTTATTATTTTGGTAGTGTAAGCGAAACAAGATTTACATTCAGCCCAGATGAATTAGTATATGATCCTTTCAGTGGTAAGATTATTCAAGACTTTATTAATGTACTAAGTGTCAATACAATGTTTGGTACAAGCACACCGTTGGGTGTTGATTTAAAGGTCAATATCTTGGGTCAAACAGTAGAAAGTGACGGTTATATTAATGACTTCCAAGTTGAAGTAGCAGCAACAGATGTTAATAATAGACAATTAATTTTAAATCCTGACTTTTTCAGTGATGTCACTGGATATCAAAATAATAATGCAAATGTGGGCGTTTATGTATTTTTTGAAACAGTGCAGGATGCAATTAATTTAACTCGTCAATATATTATTCCATCAAGTAGTGTTGTGTATAGCTATCCAACAAAGAGTCAAGTTGAAGTTGTAAAATATGATTATCCGTTGGGCACTTTATTCTATGCCTATAGTGAAAATATTTTCTATAAAACTATACAAGATCAAACAGTGACAACACCGTTTTATATATTAACTACTCAGCCGCAGTTTAGTATGAAGCCGGGCCGTCAGGGACTTAGCTTCCAATACAGACACAACAGTAACAATACTGCTAGAATTGATCCAGTAACTACAAACATTATTGATTTGTATGTTGTTACCCAATCATATTATACTGCATATCAAAATTATATTGTCGATACTACTAACACTGTTCCAGAACCAACTCGCCCGACTATTAGTGAGTTGCAACAAGAATATGGTGAAGTTCAAAATTATAAAATGTTGAGCGATGCAGTGATCTTAAATAGCGTTGTGTTTAAACCGCTATTTGGTCCTAAAGCTGATCCAGCATTACGTGCTACTATTAAAGTTATTAAAGCTCCAGCAGTAAATGCTAGTGATAGCGAAATTAGAAGTGCGGTTCTTGCCTCAATGAATAATTACTTTAGCGTTAATTTATGGGACTTTGGTGATACATTCTATTTCAGTGAATTAACTGCATTCCTTCACGGTACAGTTGGTGAATTAATTAGTTCTGTAGTACTTGTACCAAATGATCCCACTATGAATTTTGGAGATTTATATGAAATAAAATGTATGCCTTATGAGATTTTTGTTAATGCAGCAACAGCAAATGATGTGGTTGTGATCCCAGCTCTCACACCCGCCGAATTACAGGTAAGATAAGTATATACATGGCTAGAATCAGAACATTAGACTTCCTCCCGGAAATTTTTCAAACAGAAAGCAACAGCGAATTTTTGGCAGCGACCCTTGACCAAATTGTAAATCCGCCAAGCACATTGCGTATTCAAGGATATGTGGGCAGTAGAATAGGTTACGGCATTAATGCCACAAACGATTATGTCATTGAACCTACCAAAACACGTATCGACTATCAACTTGATCCA
>Ga0164293_10001772_pt1 | contig 18172 bp, 14 predicted proteins | sample GEODES118metaG_FD_111487 | JGI IMG/M metagenome (GOLD analysis project Ga0164293, IMG submission 111487) | Eutrophic lake water microbial communities from Lake Mendota, Wisconsin, USA - GEODES118 metaG | ecosystem: Environmental > Aquatic > Freshwater > Lake | place: USA: Lake Mendota...
GAGTTCGGATCTGGAAGTCGTTTCGGATGAGATTGCTGAGCGATGTCGGATCACCTCCGCACGAATCTCGGTTTGCTCGATCGGCTCCGGAGCAGCCCCGACGATCCGTCGGCATGGGCCGAGTTCGTCGACCTCTATTCGGAGCCGGTCCTCGGCTGGTGCCGATCGCACGGCCTCCAACCGGCCGACGCCGCGGACGTCGCCCAAGACGTGCTCGTCCGGTTCTGGAAACGTTCGAAGATTTTTCACCACGACCCGTCCTGCCGCTTCCGCGCCTATCTGCGGAAGATCGTCGTCGGGGCCGTTTCCGATTGGCACGCCCAGCGGACCATGAAGACCCCGGGAGTCGGTCCGAGCGCCCTGTGCGATCGGCTCGCATCGCTGCCGGCCCGTGACGATCTCCTCGATCGTCTCTCGAAGGCGTACGACGCCGACGTGGCGCAGCGGGCCGTCAAGGCCGTGAGGGCCCGCGTCCTGCCGCGGACCTGGCAGGCGTTCTACCGTCAGGTGGTCGACGGGAAGCGGGGAACGGTGGTGGCGAAGGAACTCGGCCTGAAGGTCAGCACGGTTTACGTGTCGAGGCACAATGTCACCCGCATGCTCCGCGAAGCTGCCGAGTCGTTGGCGACGATGAGGGGCCGATGACTCGCCGCGGTCTGCCAGTCGAGGCCGATGAAGATCCGTTCGTGAAGTCTTTTCGCGAGCGGCTGCGTGCCACGCCCCCCGACATCCTCCCTGGCACGGATGGCATGCCGGACAGGGCTCCGGAGCTCGCCGGGCTTGCCGACCTTGTCCCGGTGAGGCGGGGCGGGGCGGGGCTTGTCTACCGGGCTACGGACGTGGCAAGTGGGCGGACCGTCGCCGTCAAGGTGCTGCTCGTGGGCCAGACCCATTCCCCCTCGGCACGTGCAAGGATTCTGCAGGAGGCATCGATTCTTGCCGCCCTCGACCACCCCCGGCTCGTACGCGTCTTGGACGCCGGGGAAATCCGTGACACGCCGGGGTGGCCGGATGGAGTTCCGTATCTGGTCATGGAGTGGATCGAAGGGAAGCCGCTCGATCAGTGCATCGGCGTGGAAGCCCTGACGGTGACCGAGGCAGCGCGCGTGGTGCGCGATCTGGCCGGGGCGCTCACGGTGGTCCATGCGGAAGGAATCGTCCACCGGGATCTCAAGCCCGCCAACGTGATCCTCGCGACCGGCCCTGACATCCGGCCGGCCGCGAAGCTGATCGACTTCGGTCTGGCAAGGATCGACGAAGCGGGCGGCGGCCTCACCACCGCCGGCGAAATCCTCGGCACGCCGGGATACATGGCTCCGGAGCAGGCAGCCGTGGACGAGCACCTCGGCGAGGTCGGCCCGGCCACCGACGTCCACGGTCTGGGTGGCATTCTCTTCTTCCTTCTCTTCGGCCGCCCGCCGTTCGCCGGGCGGACGGCGGTCGAGGCCTTTGCCAACGTGGTGAAGGGGAAGATCGTGTGGCCCACGGCAGCGATGCGGCAACTTCCGCGCCCTCTCCGTACGATCCTCGAGACTTGCCTCGAACGCAGACCGGCGAGACGTTATCCGTCCGCCGCCGCGCTCGAGAGCGACCTCGGCCGGTTTCTCGAGGGGAGGTCGATCGTCGCCCGTCGCCCGACGGTCCCTGCACGCATCGGAGGGTGGTGTCGCCGTCGCCCGGTTGTAGCGGTGTCGCTGCTCCTTTGGGTCGCATTCATCCTGACGGGAATCTGCGGATTGGCGATCCACGGGCTGCAGATGCGCCAGGCCAGAGAAGCGGCGATCGCCAGCCAGCAGGCCGCGCAGGCATCGCTCGAGCAACTCCCGGACGGGGCAATGGAGCGGATCATCAGCCGCAGTCCACCCCTCGACGAAAACTCCGTCGAATATCTCCGTGGTCTTATGAAGCTCTACAGCGACACACCTCTGGGGCCAGACACGCGGAACGGCGCCAGGTTCCGGATCACGCGGCTGAGGGGCCTGGCAGCGATCTTCGCACGCACGGAACGGATCGACGATGCGATCGAGTGCCTCGATCTGGCCATGCGGCAATGCGACGACCTGCACCATGTTGCCGCGCGCGGCGGCGCGTTGTCCTCCGAGCGGATCGAGATCATCGAGGAGAAGCTCCGCGTTCTCAGGGCGGCCAATCGCCTCGAGGCGGCGGAGGCGGTCGTGCGCGGGATGTTGCGGTGGGTCGATGACGCGGCCATCCCGCTGTCGAGCAGGTCGGCGGATCTCGTTGCCACCGCCCGCCTGGGGCTCGGCTACGTGATCAACGAGCAGGGGCGCACCGAAGAGGCCCTGCCGGTCATCACCGCGGCACTGGCCGAGTTGCGGCACTTGAGTGAAGACGATCCGGATGACCTCGAGATCCTTCGCAACGAGTTGGATGGCTACTACTACGCCTCTGCGGTTTCGGCGACGGCCGGGCGATCCGAGGATCGCTGCAACCTCCTCCGGACGATGACGAGGCGGGCGGAAGAGGCCATCGAACGATTTCCCGCCGAGGCGGCGGGTTTCGAGGAAAAGCTCGTTTTGGGGCTTGCGAGCCTCGCCGACGCCGAGGCGGCCGCCGGCCGTTTCGGCGAGAGCCTCGCGGTGGTCGGCCGGCTCCGGGAGGAGGTCGACGACGGCTTGCGAACGTATCCCGACAGGCCCTTTTTCCGTCACGAATCGATCGAGGCGGCGATCCGCGAGTCGATCGCCACCCGAGGCCTCGATGCTCCCGATCGGTCGCTCGCCCTGCTCGAGGAAGCCCTCGTGAATGCGCGGCGGGAGGTGGCGATGGAGCCTGCGGTCTACGTCCACGCCCAGCGTCTCGTGAAGGTGCTCCAAAATCTCGGCCTGCTCCACGAGGCAGCCGGCCGCCCCGCGCTCGCGATCGATGCCTTTCGGGAGATGATCGCCCCTCTCGAACCATGGGCCGAGGCGCCCGATCGGAAATCGCCGATTCGCTCGATCTGGAGCGGCGCCCATGCCCGGATCGGCTCGCTCCTCCACCGCCAGGGCGACATGAGCGGGGCGGTGGCGAGCCACGAGCAGGCGTTGATCGACGCCGAGCCCGCGCAACGGCCGCCGATCCTCGTCGCACTGGCATCGGCAGCCCTCGAGTCCGGGAATACGGCCCTCGCCCGACGGGCCGCCGAGGAGGCGTTGCTCGATCCGGCGACCAGCACGCCCGCGCACCAGATCCTTTCCCGGATCCCCGACTGAATCGCCGGTCACACCATTTTTTCTCCGGTCCGCATCGTTGGCCGCCTCGGGGCCGATGGTTCCGTACCCGGCGAGGCGGCCGGTGTGCTCGAGCGCGGCCCCGAGGGAGGGGCCATCGAGCTCCCGGAAAGGGCTCCCTGACGGCCTCGACGATGCCGCATCGGGGCGGAGGCGCGCCTGAATTGACCGCCCCGCTCGCCGCTGGTTCAATCCGGGCGGAGGGTGGCGGAGGATCGCCGCCGCCGATCGACACACCGGGCGGAAGGGAAGGGACTCGCAGCGTGACCAGGCACATCTTCGTGACCGGAGGCGTCGTCAGTTCGCTCGGCAAGGGACTGACGAGCGCCTCGATCGGCATGCTCCTCGAGGCCCGGGGCCTCCGGGTACGGATGCAGAAACTCGACCCCTACATCAACGTCGATCCGGGGACGATGAGCCCCTACCAGCACGGCGAGGTGTACGTCCTCGACGACGGGAGCGAGACCGATCTCGATCTCGGGCACTACGAGCGTTTCACCTCCACGCCGCTGACCCGCGAGTGCAACTACACCACCGGTCAGATCTACCTCTCCGTGATCAACAAGGAGCGGCGTGGCGAGTTTCTCGGCAAGACCGTCCAGGTGATCCCCCACATCACCAACGAGATCAAGCAGAAGGTGCTCGATCTCTCTTCCCCGGACACCGACATCGTGATCACCGAGATCGGGGGGACGGTGGGCGACATCGAGAGCCTGCCGTTCCTGGAGGCGATCCGCCAAATCCCGCTCGAGGCCGGGCGGGAGAACTGCATGTTCATCCATCTCACCCTCGTTCCCTATCTCAAGGCCGCCGGAGAGCTGAAGACGAAGCCGACGCAGCATTCCGTCGGCATCCTCCGACAGATCGGTATCCAACCCGACGTCCTCGTGTGCCGCACCGAGCGCGCCCTCGACGTCTCGGACCGGGAGAAGATCGCGCTGTTTTGCAACGTCCCGATCGAGGCGGTGATCGAGGAGCGTGACAAGGATTTCTCGATCTACGAGGTGCCACTGTCGCTGCAATCGAACCGCATCGACGACATCGTCCTGCGGCGTTTCGGGATCCAGGCCCCCCCGGCCGACCTCGACGCGTGGCACGACATTCTCCACCGCCTGCGCAACCCGGAGCACGAGGTGTCGATCGCGCTGGTGGGCAAATATGCCGAGCATCGCGACGCCTACAAGAGCATCTACGAGGCTCTCGATCATGGCGGCATCGCCCGCCACACGCAGGTCCGGGTTCAGGCGATCAACAGCGAGGAGATCGAACGTGAAGGGGCCGAGCGGCTCCTCGCCGGTTTCGACGGGCTCGTCGTGCCGGGGGGCTTCGGAGAACGTGGCATCGAGGGGAAGGTGGAGGCGATCGGCTTCGCACGGTCGCGCAAGCTCCCGTTCCTCGGAATCTGCCTGGGGATGCAGTGCGCCGTCATCGACGCGGCCCGCAATCTCGCCGGGCTCCCGGGGGCGCACTCGACCGAGTTCGCCCGCAACACCCCCCATCCGGTGATCTGCCTCATGGAGGAGCAGCAGGGCGTCGAGGTGAAGGGGGGAACGATGCGGCTCGGTGCGCAGACGGCCGTGTTGGCCGAGGGGTCGAAGGCGGCGGCGGCGTACGGGGCCACGCGGATCAGCGAGCGTCACCGCCATCGTTACGAGTTCAACGAGCGCTACCGCCGCCAACTCGAGGAGGCCGGCTTGGCGATCGCCGGCACGAGCCCCGACGGCTCGCTCGTCGAGATCGTCGAACTCGTCGACCATCCCTGGTTCGTGGCGGTGCAGTTCCATCCCGAGTTCAAGAGCAAGCCAACCTCCGCCCACCCGCTCTTTTCCGGTCTGATCGCCGCCGCGGTGGAGCGTCATGCCGGTAGTGCCTGGGCCACCGGGGGCGGTTGATCGCCCGTGTCACAGGTTCGTTCCCTGAGAGTGGAGATGCCGATGAGCGACGAAGAGATGTCCCCCCGGGACGACGACGACCCCCGCGCCGAAGGTCTCGGCGGCGCGCCGCCGGCGACGTTCGAGTTCCTCGTGCACACGCTGTTCACGCAGGCGTTGATGGCGCTGGGGCGGATCCCGAATCCGATCACGAAGCAGGCGGTGACGAATCTCCCCACGGCCAAGCACTTCATCGGCATGCTCGCGATGCTCGAGGAGAAGACGAAGGGGAATCTCGACCGCGACGATCGTCGTCTCCTCGACGAGGCCCAGCACCAACTCCGCGTTCTCGTGCTCCAGGCGACCGGCTCCGATCCCGGCAAGGCGGGGCGGTCATGATGCTCCGCACCGTGGTCCTCGTCGCGTCGATGCTGTTCTCCTCGACGCGGCTGGCGACGGCCGAGCCCGTGGCGTCGGCCAAGGTGATCCTCGGCCGGCACGACGACCGGGTGACGGTGACGGTCGATGGTGCGGAGTTCACGAGCTACGTCTTCAAGGGGCATGACAAGCCGATCCTCTATCCGCTCCGCGGCCCCGGTGGAGTTCCCCTCACCCGGTCATGGCCGGTGGAGAAAGGAATTGCCGGCGAGCCAGAGGATCATCCGCACCACGAGTCGCTGTGGTTCACGCATGGCAGCGTCAACGGCCACGACTTCTGGGCACCACGAGCCCACGGCGCCGGGCCCGATGGGCCGATCCCGCACGTCGAGCACGTCAGCATCGACCGCTGCGAAAGCGGCGAGACCGCGATCCTCGAGGCGACGAGCCGGTGGATCGATCCCGCCGGGAAGCCGGTGCTCACCGAACGCCGCCGGATGGTTTTTTCAGCCGATCCGACCGCGCGGTCGGTCGAAGTCAGGCTCGACCTCGTCGCCGATGCCGGGCCGGTGACCTTCGGAGACACCAAGGAGGGCACCTTCGCCCTTCGGGTCCGCCCGCAGCTTCAGCCGAAGGATTCCAACGGCTCGCAGGGGGCGGTCGGGACGCTGGTCAACTCCGAGGGGCTCGTCGATGCGGCGGCGTGGGGAAAGCGTGCCCGGTGGGTCGACTACTCCGGCCCGATCGACGGCAGGCGGTTCGGGATCGCGATGCTCGACCATCCCGCGAACCTCCGCCACCCGACCTGGTGGCATGCCCGCGAATACGGGCTCTCGGGGGCCAATCCGTTCGGGATCCACGACTTCACCGGCGAGCCGGAGGGAACGGGGAATCATACGGTGGCGCCCGGTGAGACGCTCTCGCTGCGGTATCTCGTGGTGTTCCACGAAGGGGATGCGGCCGCGGCCGACATCGACGGTCGGTGGAAGCTCTGGACGGAAGGTGGGGAACAATGACGGCGAAGCTACTCGACGGCAGGGCGCTCGCCGGTCGGATGGAGGAGACGCTCCGCGACGAGGTGCGGACGTTCACGGGGATGACAGGCCGGGCTCCGAGGTTGATCGTCGTCCTCGTCGGCGACATGGCGGCGAGCGCGTCCTACGTGAAGAGCAAGGCGAGCGCGGCGGGGCGTGTCGGGATCGACGCCGAGGTGGTGCGAGCGCCCTCTTCGGCAGACACCGAGACGCTCGTGGCCCTCGTGGAATCGATCGCCCACGAGGAGCATGGGCCGGCCGACGGGATCCTCGTGCAACTTCCCCTTCCCGACCATGTCGACACGCAGCGCGTCCTCGACGCCGTGCCGGCCGACCGGGATGTCGACGGATTCCACCCGGAGAATGCCGGGCTCCTTTCCCAGGGACGTCCCCGGTTCGTCCCCTGCACGGCGGCCGGGGTGCAGCGAATGCTCGTCGACGCCGGCATCGAGACGGCCGGCAGGCATGCGGTGATCATCGGGCGCAGCGACATCGTCGGAAAGCCGCTGGCGCTGCTCCTGGCCTCCCGTGGCACGGGAGGGGACGCGACGGTGACGATCTGCCACAGCCGTTCGGAGAACCTCCCGGCGACCTGTCGGCAGGCCGACATCCTCGTGGCGGCCGTGGGAATGCCCGGGCTCGTCACCGCCGACATGGTGAAGCCGGGGGCTGCGGTCGTCGACGTCGGCATCAACCGTGTCGCCGACCCGGCCGCCAAGGGGGGCAGTCGGCTGGTGGGGGATGTTGACTTCGGCCCCGTGGCCGGAGTGGCGGGGTGGATCTCACCGGTGCCGGGCGGTGTCGGGCCGCTCACGGTGGCGATGCTCCTGGCCAACACGCTGCTCGCCGCGGAACTTCGCCTCGGACGCCGCGGTCGGTAAAAATCCCGCCTCCAACCCGCCTTGAACCGGCGGGCAGCGGCCTCTACCTTCCCCGCCCGCAGAGCATCGCTCGATCCGCTGGCTTGCCCGGCTTGCCACGGTCTCGCAGCCTGCCCCGGTGGACTCCCGCGCGTACGAGGTGTCCGCCCCACCGGAAATGTTCCGATCCCCTTGAGGCTGCTGGAGGACGTCGTGTCCAACCCAGGCAATGAGTCCGTCGCCCGGTCAGGGCGCCGACAGGATGGTGAGTCAGTGGTGGCGCCGGGCGGGCTTCCTTCGCCCACCGGGCCATCCTCAAGGGGATCAGGAAAGAAACCGTCCATGCAATATTTCCTCAGGGCCCTGCGCGATGCTGCCAAGAGTTGGCCGCTCCTGCTGGCCGCGTTTCTCTGTTCCGCCGGTGTCGCCAGCCTGTGGGGCGTGAACATCGCCGCCCTCTTCCCGATCATCGAAGTCACCCTCAACGGCGACTCGCTGCAATCGTGGAACGGCCGACGGATGGAAGATGCGCGGAAGCGCATCGAGATCAACGTCACCCAGGAGCGGGTGATCAACGACCAGCTCGCGTCGGGATTGCTTTCCGCCGCCGAAGCCGCCACGGCCCGCAAGACGCTCGACACGGTCCTCCTCAACAAGCGGGCCGACGAGGCGCTCCTCTACTCCTCCGAGAAACTCGATCCCTGGCTCCACCGGTTCCTTCCCGCCGACCCCTTCACGACGGTGCTGTGGGTGGTGGCGTTCGTCGTCGCCAGCACGTTCCTCAAGCACGCCTTCCTCCTCACCAACACGCTCATCGTCGCGTGGGTGGCGACGAACATCACCCGCGACATCCGCCTGAAAGTGTTCGACAAGGCGTTGGCCGTCGACCGGGCACAGTTCATGCGCCACGGCTCGGCCGGATTCATGGCGCAGGTCACGGGCACCTCCGAGATGCTCGCCAGCGGGATCACGAGCGTGTTCGGAGGGGCGGTCACCGAACCGCTCAAGATCATCGCCTGCCTGGCGGGGGCGTTTTGCATCTCCTGGCAATTGACGCTCGCCTGCCTGACGCTCGCCCCGGCCGTCGGCTTCATGATGGTCTGGCTCAACCGCCGGATCCGCGGGATCTCCAAGAAGATCCTCACCAAGTCGCTCGGCTTCCATCACGTCCTCCTCGAGGCGTTCAACAACGTCCTCACCGTCCAGGCCTACACGATGGAGGATTTCGAACGCCAGCGTTTCCGCACCTGCACGAAGGACATGCTCAAGACCGGCATGAAGCACACCTTCTACTACGCGCTGGCCAATCCGATCACCGAGGTCCTCGGCATCGGGATGGTGGCGACGTCGATCGCGGTCGGCGCTTGGCTGGTGATCAACCAGCAGACGCAGATCTTCGGCATCACGATGTGCGAGCGACCGATGACCGTTCCGGGGATCATGGTGTTCTTCGGGATGCTCATCGGGGCCAGTGACCCGGTTCGCAAGCTGTCCGGTGTGTTCACCGGGGTGAACGTCGGCGTCGTCGGCGCCCAGGCGCTCTACCCGCTCCTCGACACGCCGTCGACGCTCCACGAGTCGGCCACGCCCCGCACCCTGTCGCGGCCGCACCGCGAGATCCGTCTCGACCACGTGTCATTCAGCTACGACGGCATCGACACAGTCCTCGACGACGTCAGCATCTCGATCGATTTCGGCGAACGGGTGGCGATCGTGGGGCCCAACGGTGGCGGCAAGAGCACGCTCGTCAATCTCATCTGCCGGTTCTACGATCCGACGAAGGGCCGGATCCTCGTCGACGGCGTGCCGCTCACAGAGGTGGGCCTCAAGGATCTTCGCAGCCGGATCGCGATCGTCACCCAGCAGACAGAGCTGTTCAACGAGTCGATCCTCTACAACATCCGCTACGGCCGCTGGGATGCCACCGAGGAGGAGATCTACGACGCCGCCAGAAAGGCCCACGCCCACGATTTCATCAGCGACTTCCCCCAGGGATACGCGACGATGGTGGGCCCCAACGGCTTCCGGCTCTCGGGTGGTCAGCGGCAGCGGATCGCGCTTGCCCGGGCATTCCTCCGCAATGCCGAGATCCTCGTCCTCGACGAGGCCACGAGCCAGATCGACGTCGAGAGTGAGCGGCTCATCCACGATGCCCTCGCCCTGTATGTCGAGAACCGGACGGTGATCATGATCACCCACCGGGCAAGCACGCTGGAACTGGCCGACTCGATCCTCCAGGTCGAGCACGGCAAGGTGACGAAGCGCCCCGCGAAGCAGGCCCTCGCGGCGGCGTGAGGCGCAGGCGCAACGAAGCGCACCTCATTGGACGCTCGTCAGCGAGGGGTCGCCCGTGCTCCGAGAGCCGGCCTCGCCGGTGAGCGTAGCCCGGAGGGCGAAAGCGACAGCGGCGCGGAGAGAGCCGAGGCCATGGATGGCCGAGGCGAACGTCCGGCGACGGGGCACGGGCGACCCCGGAGCCGAGTGTGGCTGATCTCCAGCCGCCCCCGAAGCCGCGTTCGGCTCTGAGCTCCAACAGCCGCCCCCGAAGCCACGTGTTGGCCCCTACGCCTTTGCCGCGGCCAACCGGGCCTTCCAGCGCGGCGCATCCTTCGGCTCGAATCGCGTGATCTCGAAGGTGTCGCGGACGACTTCGCGCACGCGCCGCAGATCGACGCTCCCGTCGCGGGAGAGCAGCTGCACGAGGAGGTTGCCGATCGCGGTCGCCTCCACAGGTCCGGCGAGGACCGGTCGGTCGGTGGCATCGGCGATCATCTGGCAGAGCATCCGGTTTTTGACGCCGCCGCCGACGACATGGACACGGCCGATCCGTCGGCCGACGAGACTGTCGAGCTCGTCGAGCGTGCGGGCGATCGCCGCCGCCACGCTCTCGAGCGCCGTCCGCACCACCGCCGCGGTCGATTCCGGCACCGGCTGCCCCGTCGCCCGTGCGAGCGCCTGGATCGCCTCCGGCATGTCGGCAGGGGCGACGAGCGACGGATCGTTGGGGTCGACGAGCGTCAACAGCGGCGGCGCCTCGGCCGCCAGTTGCGTGAGCTGGTCCCACGACCACTCCTTGCCGGCCCGCTGCCAGGCCGCCCGGCACTGCTGCACGAGCCACAGGCCACAAACGTTCTTGAGCAGCCGCGTCGTGCCGCCGATTCCCCCTTCGTTGGTGAAGTTCCGCGCCTGGCAGGCCGCCGTGACCAGCGGTCGATCGAGTTCGGCGCCCACCAACGCCCAGGTGCCGAGGCTCACGTAGCACCAGTCGGGGCGGGCGCTCGGGGGCTCCTGGGCCGGCACGGCGGCGACGGCGCTGGCGGTGTCGTGCGTGCCGGGGACGATCACGCGCACGCCCGACAGCCCCGTCTCGCCGGCCACCTCCGGCCGGAGCGGTCCGAGATCGGTGCCCGGTTCCACGATCCTGCCGAAGATCCGCCTCGGCAGCCCGAAGCGATCGAGCATCGGGAACGCCCAGTCGCCCTTCTGCGGATCGAAGCACTGCGAGGTGGAGGCGTTGGTGCGCTCGTTGGAGGGAACGCCTGAGAGGAGCCAGTGGACGATGTCGGGGATCATGAGGAGGCGGTCGGCGGCCGCCAGCACGCTCGATCCCGCCTTCTGCATGGCGAGCAGTTGGAACAGCGAGTTGATCTCCATGAACTGCAGGCCGGTGGCGGCGAACATGTCGCCGCGAGACACCGTCTGCTCGGCGGCCGCGAGCATGCCGCGGGTGCGGGCGTCGCGGTAGCAGACGGGATTGGCAAGGAGCGTGCCATCGCTTGCGAGGAACGAGAAATCGACTCCCCAGGTGTCGACACCGACGCTCGCCACGCTGGTCCCGTGACGGGCCGCCGCCATCCGCAGGCCGGTGGTCACTTCCTGCCAGAGGCGGACGAGATCCCAGACGAGCTGCCCGCCGTACGCGACCGGGGCATTCTCGAAGCGGTGGATCTCTTCGAGCTCGAGGAGTCGGCCGTCGAACGTCCCCGAAACCACCCGGCCACCGGAGGCACCGAGATCGACCGCGAGAGCCACGCTACGTGCCATCGGATGAGACTTTCCTGGAGCGGTTGAGGAGGCCGGTCCCTGATCGGACCGGGGGCAAGCGGCGGGCATTGTCGATCTTTCCGGGGCGGAAGACGAGTGCCTGACCCTCTGGCCCGGCGTTCACCCTCCCCCGTCCCGGCAAAGCCGGTCGACTTTGCCCTCTTGCCCCCGTCGCGGTCGGGGCTGGAGCCGGTTCCCGTCGATATTCCCGACAGCCGGCTTCGGTCATTCATGAGATGATTGGGCAACGATGGTATGATTGGTGATTCAGGCAACTTTTCCGGCCTCGCTGAGCGATTCTCGACGTGAGCAGTCCGATTTCCACCCCACCGATCACTCCGGAATACCTTGCGGCGGCCAGCCAGGCGCTCGAGGGAGCCGAGCCGCCGGAGATCATCCGCTGGGGGGTGGAGACGTTCGGCGACCGGCTGACGATGGCCACGGCGTTCGGCCCGGAGGGCTGCGCGATCATCCACTGGCTGGCCCAGATCGCCCCGCGGACGTTCGTGTTCAATCTCGACACGGGCTACCAGTTCGCGGAGACGCTCGAACTCCGCGACCGGATCGCCAGGCGCTACGGCATCGAAGTGGCGCTCGAGCGTCCCGACACCACCGTCGAGGAGTACGAGCGGATGCATGGCGGCCCGCTCCACGGCCGCGATCCGGACCGCTGCTGTGCCGATCGGAAGATCGCCGTCGTTCGCCGGGTGCTCTCCCGGTTCGACGCCTGGATGAGCGGGATCCGCCGCGACCAGAGCCCCGACCGGGCCGTGGCACCGATCGTGGGCCACGATGCGAAGTTCGGCGTCGTGAAGATCTCGCCCCTGGCCAATTGGACGAAAGCGAAGATCTGGGACCTCATCATTCGTGAGGACATCCCCTACAACCCGCTCCACGATCAGGGCTACGTGAGCATCGGCTGCTCCCCCTGCACCCGTCCGGTCCAGCTTGGCGAAGACGAGCGGGCCGGTCGCTGGAGCGGCTCGGCGAAGACCGAGTGCGGGCTCCATTCGAGACACACCTGAGCAACGACTCGGGCAACGCGCCATGCGACTCTCCGCCAAAACCGAATACGCCGCGATCGCCGTCCTGGAGCTGGCCCGCAACTGGGGCTCGGAGGAGCCGGTGCGGATCCGTTCGATCGCCGCGGCCCACGGTGTCCCCTCGCGGTTCCTCGTGCAGATCCTCCTCCAACTCAAAGGCGCGGGGCTGGTAACGAGCACCCGCGGCGCGGCGGGGGGCTATCAGCTCGCACGGCCGCCCGAGGAGATCACCCTCGACCATGTCTTCCGGATCATCGAGGGGCCCGACGAGCTCGTGACGGCGGTGACGCAGGATCTGGCGGGAAAGTCACGGAGCGTGTCGGTGCTCCTCGACGCCTGGCGATCGGTGGCGGGTGCCGAGACCGAGGCGCTCCAAGCCGTGAGCTTCGCCGACCTCGTCGAACGCTCCCGCTTGGCGACCGATCCGATGTATTACATCTGACGGTTTTTTCCGGGGCGCGCTTCGGCTCGAAGCCCGTGTCGTGATGCAGGCCGGGCTCTGCGGAGAAGCGGACTTGTGCTGGCCGCTGCTTGGCTTCGGGGTCGCCCGTGCCCCCGCGCCGGACGTTCGCTCTGGCCCTCCGGGCCGCCGCTCACTCGGACCCGCCTGCGCTTCGCCATCCATGGCTCCGCTTGTCGGCTACGCCGGCTTCGGGGGCACGGGCGACCCCTCGCGAGAAGCCTTGGGTGGGTGCTTGGGGCAGCGGAGGCGCTTCCGCAGCGGAGGCGCTTCCGCAGCGGAACGCCATCCGGAGAGCCGCCGTCTGGCCGGCAAACACTTGAGCTCACGCCGACCAGATCCGCAGTTGGCAATGACGGGCGGCGTGGGCGAAGTCCTGATCCGTGGTGAGAAGCGTCAACTGATGGCGGATGCAGAGTTGGGCGAGAAGGGCGTCGATTGTTCCGATCTGCACTCCGCCTTGGCGACATTTTGTACGGAGTGCGGCGGCGTCTACGTGATCCTGTCGATCGGGCTGCACCAAAGGCAGCGAGGAAAAACAATCAATGATCTGCCCGCGTGCCTTGGGACCGGAAAATCCCTGAAGCAGTTCCTGGAGAACGAGGCCTGTCGTCACGACAGTTTGTTCACCGAGCAGAGCCTGCTGGAGCTGGCGAACCTCTGGTTGCACAGCAACAATGTCTCGCCGCAGTGCCAACGACCAAACACTTGTGTCCACCAGAAGCATCATGGCAGAAGCATCACGAACGGCGCGTTCGGTCGGCCTTGTAGTCGAAAGCTGGATCCCATTCGAGCTTGCCCATCAGATCCGCGACGCGGCGCTGTTCCCGCCGGGCAATGAACTCCTGCAGGGCTTTGGTCACGGTGGCCTTCTTCGTGCGTTCACCGCTCACGCGGAGAGCCCGCTCCAGAAGCGTCGGATCGATTGCAAGATTGGTGGCCATGTGTAATTCCTTGTGTGACACTCTACACATCACTGACCCGAGGAGCAAGTTGATCATTCGCTTCATCGCCGCTGTGTGTCTGGCCACGACCGCCCTGAAGTGAACGACGGGTAGGCCGATCGGCAGTGACCGTCGTGGCGATTGGCGTCAGGCCTGCTGCTTGCTGCGCGGCGACTGCACCTCGCGGGGGTCGAACGTGACTCCGAGGTCGTTGTCGCGACAGTCGGGGCAATAGGTGTCGTCGATCGGGCTTGCACCCCCGTCGACGAACACCGATCCGTCAGCCATCCATCGCACCCATTCGACCGTCTCCACATCACGGCTCCCGCACTGCAGGCAGTAGGGGCGAGGATCTTTCGTGCTGATGCCGTCTGGAAGCGGGGCATCCGCAGGGAGGAGCGCCACAATCGTGGCTCCGGGGAGCCTGGAGAACGGCGAGCGGCGGGCCAGTGCCTTGCTCGCGAAGGGGCCGACGAGGCGAAGGTCGACTTCCGTACAGCCGGTGCGAACCACGTACGCCGTGCTCATGAGCCGAGTTCTCCCTTGAGAGCTTCGTGATGGGCACGCAGACCCTGGTCACCACAGACCGCCGCTATGCCCGCATGCAGCCCCGATGGACGGAGGGTAGTGAACGTGCGTTCACTCGTCAAGCCCGGCCGTGTGGGGCCATCAAGCCCTCGCCCCGGTGGCGAGGTCGATCTTGGTCATGGCTGCTCGTGGAGAGGAGAACGGGAAAGGCGGGGAGGAGCGAGAGGGCTTGGGGGTGAGCGGGGAAGTTTCTATGGGGCGTGTTCACGCTCTCCTGACCCGTGCGGCATAGCTTTTTGATGCCGGGCTCAGGAAGCCTCCCTGTCCCCGGGAGATCGAGGCTTTCCTCTCCGCGCCGGGCCCCCATCGACGTTCGGCCGGGGAGGAGGCCGGGGGGACCGTGGCAACCTTTCCGCTTCCTGACCGTTTGTTTGCTTGGATGAAGGGAATCGCTGCACTCGAGGGCCGTCGGATGACACACGGGCGCGGGCTGGCAATGGTGCAGGTGCTCCTGGCCGCTGCGGTCTTCCTGCCGGTGGCCCGCGATGCCGCGGCCGAGACGCCCGCGGCCCGAGCCGACTCCTGGCAGGCCGATCTCGACGCCGGTCGCCGCCACTGGGCGTTTCAAAAACCGGCGGCGCCGACCGTGCCGGATGTTGCCGACGCCGATTGGCCAGCGGGTGACATCGACCGCTTCCTCCTCGCGGCGATGGAGAAGGCCGGTGTGAAGCCGGTGGCCGACGCCGACCGGGAGGCGCTCCTCCGCCGGGTGACGTTCGACCTCACGGGGCTGCCGCCGACGACCGAGGAGATCCACGACTTCCACGAGGACACGTCGCCCGGGGCATTCGAGCGCGTGGTCGACAGGCTGCTCGCGTCGCCGCGCTTCGGCGAGCGCCAGGCCCGACACTGGCTCGACGTCGCCCGCTACGCCGAATCGAGCGGTAAGGAGACGAATCTTCCTTATCCCCATGCCTGGCGCTACCGCGACTGGGTGATCGCGGCTTTCCACGACGACGTGCCCTACGACGACTTCCTCAAGGCCCAGATCGCCGGCGACCTGCTCCGGCACTCGGGGCCGGCCGACCAGGCGCGGAAGATCGTCGCCACCGGATTTCTCGCGCTCGGCCCCAAGGGGCTCAACGAACGTGACCGGAGACAGTTCCAGATGGATGTCGTCGACGAGCAGATCGACGTCGTGTCGCAGTCGATGCTCGGGCTCACGCTCGCCTGCGCCCGCTGCCACGACCACGCCTTCGACCCCGTCACGCAGCGTGACTACCACGCGTTGGCCGGCATCTTCATGAGCACCGAGACGCTCTATGGCACCGGAGTGCAGCTGCAAAACGTCCATCCGTCGACGCTCATCGAACTCCCTCCTGAGGCCGGGCTACCCGCGGCCGTCGCACCGCTCCCGGCCGACGATCTTGCCCGGCTCGGGCGGCAGGTGCAGGACTTCACCGCGGGCGCCGAAGCGGCGACGCGCGAGGCGGAGGCCGCCCGTCGCGAAGGGAAGGAGCAGAACGGGGCGGCGACGTTCCTCCGCGTCCAGGGCGCCCGCGCCATGCTGGCGGCGGCCCGGTCCGACCTCGATCAGTTTCGCGAGGACGGCAGCCCGCGATCGCTCGTCATGGGGGTCCTCGACCGCCCGCAGCCGGTCGACAGCCCGCTCCTGGCACGCGGCGAAGTCGATCAACCGGGCGAGACGGTGCCGCGCGGCCTCGTGGAGGTGCTCTGCGCGCCCGACGAGCCGACGAAAATCGCCGTCGGGAGCGGGCGGCTCGACCTCGCCTTCTGGATCGCCTCCCGCGACAACCCACTCACGGCCCGGGTGATGGCCAACCGCGTGTGGCTCAAGCTGATGGGCGAAGGGATCGTCTCGACACCCGACAACTTCGGCATCATGGGGATGGCGCCGAGCCATCCGGAACTCCTCGACCACCTCGCCGTCGTTTTCATGGAGGATGGGTGGTCGGTGAAGAAGCTCGTGCGCCGGATCGTGACGAGCCGGGCCTACCGCCTCGCCGCCGTGCACGACGAATCGAACTTCGCCGTCGATCCCGATAATCGGCTCCGCTGGCGGATGGACCAGCGGCGGCTCGACGCGGAGGCGATCCGCGACGCGATGCTCGCCGTGGCCGGAAAGCTCGACCTCTCCCCCGTGCCCGGCTCGCCGGTCGCCCGCATTCGAGAGGATCGGCAGGGGATGGCCCGGCTCGTCGCCTCGCTCCGCCGCGAGCCGGACTTCTGCCGGTCGATCTATCTCCCGATCGTGCGCGACCAGTTGCCCGAGTTCCTGGCCACGTTCGACTTCCCCGACGCCTCACTCGTCAGCGGCCGCCGCGACGCCACGAACGTGCCGGCGCAGGGTCTGTTGCTCCTCAACAGCCCCGAGGTCGTGTCGCTCGCCCGTTCGTTCGCCGAGCGGGTGGTGACCCTGACGGGAGATACCGAGGAGCGCTTCAGTCGGGCCTTCGAGATGGCGCTCGGCCGCCGCCCCGGGCCCGGCGACGTCGCTGCGATCGAGGCTTTCCGGACCGCCGCGCGTGGCACGGGGCTCGACCGACCTGCCGGAGGGGCGGAGGCCGAGGAGCCAGGTCTCGTGGCCTACTGTCAGGCGTTGTTTGCGACGGCGGAGTTCCGCCACGTCCATTGAGGGAGACTCCGATGACGACCATCGATCGAACGAGCATCCCCGGGCCGAGGCGCGCGTTCCTCACCCAGGCCGCCAACGGCTTCGGATTTCTGGCCTTCTCCGCGCTGGTCGCGGAGGCATCTCAGCCCGCGCTGGTCGCGGAGACATCTCAGCCCGCGCTTGTCGCGCAGACATCTCAGTCGGCGATGGCCGCGGAGGCGTCACAGCCCGTGGCGGCTGCCGGGCCGCTCGCCCCCAAGCCCCCGCACTTCACCGCGCGGGCGAAGCGTGTGATCTTCCTCTGCATGCAGGGGGGGCCGTCGCACGTCGACACCTTCGACCACAAGCCGAGGCTCATCGCCGACGCCGGGAAGGACGCGCCGCCGGGAAACCGGCGCGGGGGCCGGGCAACGCTTGTCGCGCCACGGTGGAAGTTCAGCCAGCGTGGCCAGAGCGGCCTGTGGGTGTCGAGCCTCTTCGACGAGGTCGCCCGACACGCCGACAAGCTGTGCGTGGTCAACTCGATGGCCACCGACCTGCCGGCCCACCCACAGGCCTTCGCGCAGCTCCACACCGGCACCGCGCAGTTCATCCGTCCGTCGCTCGGCGCCTGGACGCTCTACGGTCTCGGCACGGAAAACCAGAATCTCCCCGGCTACATCGTCATCAACCCGCCAGTGGCCGCCGCGCGGACGTTCGGCAGCGCGTTCCTGCCGGCGGTCTATCAGGCGACGCGGATCGGAGGATCGCTCCTCCCGGGCCTCGCCGGCCGCCGCGGCGGTGGCGCCCCTCCGACGATGGCGAACATCGAAAGCCCGCTCCTCGACCGCGCCGCGCAGCGCACCCAACTCGATCTCGTGCAGCGGCTCAACGCGTCACGCCTGGGGCTCGACGGCGGCACGAGCCCCGATACGGAGGGCGTGATCGAATCGTACGAGCTGGCCTTCCGGATGCAGGACGAGGTGCCGAAGGTGATGGACATCGGCGACGAGACGGCCGAGACGCTCGATCGCTACGGCGTGGGCGGCGACGGCACCGATGCCTTCGGCAGGCAGTGCCTCATGGCACGGCGACTCGTGGAAGCCGGAGTACGGTTCGTCCAAGTGACGCATGGGAACTGGGATCATCACGTCAACCTCGGC
>Ga0164293_10001773_pt1 | contig 18165 bp, 22 predicted proteins | sample GEODES118metaG_FD_111487 | JGI IMG/M metagenome (GOLD analysis project Ga0164293, IMG submission 111487) | Eutrophic lake water microbial communities from Lake Mendota, Wisconsin, USA - GEODES118 metaG | ecosystem: Environmental > Aquatic > Freshwater > Lake | place: USA: Lake Mendota...
AAGGCATTTGCCTTTCTTAAAAAAATATCAGAGTTAATTGATAAAGTCGTTGATGGAATCAAAGACGATGCAATAGAAGAAGTTAGGAAAGGAAACAATACTGCTCATGGTGTAAAAATGAGTGTGGCGGGGAAAACTACCTACGATTACTCAAACGACCGTATATGGTCAGATTTGAAGGCAAAAATGAAAGAGCGTGAAGACTTCCTTAGGTCAATAAAGTTTTTTATTGATGTAGTTGACGAAAATACTGGCGAAGTTACGAGAGTGGTGCAGGCAGGAAAGAAGGTCACAGATTACATTAAATCTGAATTTTAGAATGTTGGAATTAATTATTATAATCATAGTAGCTGACTTAGTAATAAGTTGGCTGCTATCAGACAAAAAAAAGAAATGAAGACAGAAATTGCGACATTTGACACTGGAACTTATACAAAAAGATGCCAGCTTTATAGAGATATAATGATTGGTTCAGTAGGTTGCACAGGGCATACTAAAATAAAAGAAATGATGCCTTGTAAATATTTGGTTTCATACAAAGAAGAAAATTTATACTACTTGCCAATAATGAAAGAAACCATCAGCATTGTTAGTGAAGTATTATGTAAAAGACCAGTAACTCAATTAGAATTATTTTAAAATGAAAAAATATTTTGAAGACCCAGCAGAAAACACGAACCCATGGTTTCTGGTATCGTTTTTCTTATTCTCAATCATTTGCCTACTTTTAAAGGCATTAGTTTAAAACATCAAGTCCGAAAGACCTTTTTTGCAAACGGTTAATTTCGGGCATGATAACAATTTCAGCCGTAATTTCGGCTGCGATTGCAAAGGTCGGAAACGACAATAAAGTACATTAAGATATTAACCTCAACACGTATTTTCAGGTTTATTAGTTAAGATTGGGGCAGGTTCTGCTTGCTCCAACTTTTTTTAATGATTTAAACAAATAACAACAATGAAACTATCAGTTAAAACTTGCACAAATTGCAACATAAATTATAACATAGACAACTTCCCTTCTGGCAAAAGAAAGTGTACGGATTGCTTTAGTGCTAACAGGAAGATAGTGAGGCAAGCATTAGCAGAGAGGAATGGGTGTAGAAACTATGCCCACTACTTGAAGATGAAAAGAATAGAAAAAATACACCAAGATAAGAGCCATGAAATATGGGCTGAAAATCTTTTAAAAACTTACTTATGATAAAGATATTAATGGTAATTTTAGTCTTAAACTCCAGCCACAAGGTTTCGTTTTATAGCGACCCGTTCCATGGCAGGAAAACAGCCAACGGTGAAGTGTTCGACAAGAACAAGCTAACTTGTGCAGCTTTAAAACACTACAAGTTTAGAGATAGATTAAAAGTAACTAATCTAAAAAATAACAAAAGCGTAATAGTAACCGTCAATGATAGAGGTAATTTTAAAAAGTACGGCAGAACCTTGGACTTATCCGAGGCTGCATTTAAGAAAATAGGAAATTTAAAGAAAGGAGTATTAACAGTTAAAATTGAAAGATTATGACAACAGAAGAAATTAAGGAAAAGTACGGCATTGAGCCAATTATGAAAGAGATGTGGGTTTGGGATGATGAACCAAAAGATGCGTGTTTGTCGCTGGTCATGTATTATAGACCCAAATGTGATTATCCTTATCAGGGCATTGACAAGGTTGGGTATAAAGATTTCTTTAAGTACGCATCAGAAACCAACCAAAATCAGCCAAAACAGCCAAAAGTGGGAGACATTGGCTACTTCTGGGATGATGAGGAAAGTTATCTTTGTAGTGTTTTAAAAAATATAGTGCATGATGGCAGACCAGCTTACTATTGTAGCATAGGATTGTGGTTTACCAATTTTTCAAAAGAGAAACAACCATGGATGAAATAATTAAAATAAATAAAAAAATGATCAGCGAGGAAATTAAAGAAAAGTACGGCATTGAGCTTATTGGTAAAGAAATGTGGGTGTGGGATAATAATCCAGAAGATGCATTTTTATGTCTTGTTATTTATAAAAAACTAGAAAATAAATTTCCTTATATTACCATTGACAAGCACAGGGATTTAGAGTTCTTTAAATATGCATCAGAAACAAACCCGAATGAGCCACAAGATCCACAGGTTGGAGATATTGGCTACTTTTGGGATTTCCAAAAAGCCTATACTTACGGTGCATTGATAAAGATTTATGAAAACCAAACCCATAAATATGCGGCTTGCATCAATTCCTTTTTTATTAACTTCTCGAAAGAGAAACAACCTTGGATGAAATGAAAATAAACGAAGATTTATTACAGAAAATATTGCAGATTAAACAAAACGAAAAGAAACCTTTAAAACGTGGCTTTAAAATGTGGCTTAAATATATCTACAATTACAAAAGCGAAAGTTTATCTCTATGAATGGAGAATCTATTGCCTTTGACGTTTTGGACGATACATACATCACCATGCCAGCAGATAATAATAACGATGTCGCCAGCGGAGGCATATTTTAAATCCTTTTTGTAGGACACTTTATCTTCTAAAACTTTGTATTTTTGCATAAAAAAACTTGCTATCTTAATTAAAATAGCAAGTATGTTTTTTTTAACCTTAAAATATATAAAAATGAAAAGACAAATATAATAATTAATTTTACATAAAATTGTGTGTTAAATATTTGATAAACTAAGAATGGCACGATTAACAGAATATGACTATGAAATATGCCTTGATATTTGTGAAGAAGTAGCAAATGGAGGTAATATAATGAACGTATTAGAGGATAATTTAAACTATCCAGCATGGTCAACTTTTAGGCGTTGGAAACGTGATAATGAAGAATTACGAACGTTGTACGTTAATAGTCAACAAGACAAGGCAGAAGCATTAGAGAAAGAGATGGATGATTATAAGGATATGCTACTTGAAAAAGCAATTGATGCATCAACTTATAATACATTAGTTCAAACTTTAAAATGGAAAATGTCTAAATTTTATCCTAAAGTATTTGGAGACAAAGTCCAAACTGATGCTAATATATCTGGCGAAGTATCAATAGTTTGGAACGAACAAAAAACTTACGAAAGTGAGGCTTAGTAAAAAACAAACTATTGCCTTAGATTATTTAGAAGATAATCAAACTATTGAATTACTTTTTGGCGGTGGAGCGGGAGGTGGAAAGTCAATACTTGGGTGTTATTGGCAAATAAAACAAAGATTGAAATATCCTGAAACAAAAGGATTAATAGGAAGAGCATCATTAAAGACATTAAAAGAAACCACATTGCAATCTTTCTTTTTTGTTGCAAAAGAACAAGGATTAAAGGCTGGAACACATTATAAGTACAATCAACAATCTAATATTATCTACTTTTTTAATGGTAGCCAAATATTACTTAAAGACTTATTTCTTTATCCAAGTGATCCAAACTTTGATGAACTTGGTTCTTTAGAAATAACCGATGCTTTTATAGACGAATGTAACCAAATTGTCGAAAAAGCAAAAAACATTGTTAAGTCAAGAATAAGGTATAATTTAGACCAAAATAATTTAATACCTAAAATATTAATGACTTGCAATCCTGCAAAAAACTGGACATATTCAGAATTTTATCAACCTTCTAAAAAACAAACTTTAGCCGACAATAAAAAGTTTATTCAATCGTTACTTACTGATAATCCAAATATATCAGAGCATTACAGAAACAACTTACTTACATTAGACGAAAATTCAAAACAAAGGTTACTGTTTGGAAATTGGGAATATTCAGACGATCCAACTATTTTAATACCTTATGAAAATATTTTAAATTCATTTACAAATACATTTGTAGAAAAAGGCGAAAAGTACATAGTGGCAGATATAGCTCGATTTGGTCGTGACAAAACAGTGATTGGTGTATGGAGTGGTTTTAGGTTGTTTAAGATAGTTACAATAGCTAAAAGTGGTTTAGATGAAGTAAAAGAAGTATTAGAAAGGTTAAGGATTGAAAACCAAATACCATTAAGCAATATAATAGTAGATGAGGATGGCGTTGGTGGTGGTGTTGTTGATTTTGTAAAGTGCAAAGGCTTTGTTAATAATTCAAGTCCATTGGACGTAAAAGGGGTTAAACAAAATTATGCTAATTTAAAATCGCAATGTTACTTTGGAATAAGTGATAGAATTAACTCTAATCAAGTTTATTTTGGAGTCGATGGCGAACATAAACAGGCTATTGAAGAAGAACTGCAATATGTTAAACAAAAGAACATGGATAAGGATGGTAAAAAAAGTGTTCTATCAAAAGACGATATAAAAGAGCAATTAGGACGTTCTCCTGATTATGCTGACATGATAGCTATGCGTTACTGGTTTGAATTAAAGGGAAAATTCAACCTTTGGGATATTTCGTAAATAAATTATACATTTGTATTTAAAACATTAATTATGGGGGCTTTAAAGTGGTTAGGGTTAAATAGAAAGAAGTCTATTGAGGTGCAAGACCCGCAAGTGGTCAAAATTGTTTATAACGGCGATTTTGGCGGTTATAGACCTTTGGTTTATTTCGGAGACGAAACGCAAGTTTATATTGACCAAGGATTCTTAGGCAATCATGTTATATTTACCATCACCGATTGGGTAGGGCGAAAAATGGCATCAGTCAGCCCGATTGTTTATCGGGTAAAGAACAAGACTGCCCTAAAGCAATATAAAGCTTATCAATCCAATTTTAATGTCAAGAATATTGCCAAAATTAATGAGTTAAAGAAAAAAGCATTTGAAAAATTAGAGTTAGAAGACCACCCATTAGTTGAATTGCTTAATAAGCCAAACCCGACACAAAATTGGGATGAGTTTGTTTATGGGTATTTAGTTTACAAAAAGTTTGTAGGTAGATGTTTTATAAAAGGTTCAAGGGTAGAAAACAGCGTTAGAACAAAAGGATTTCAGCAGATATACTTACTACCAGCACAGCACATAATTTCGGAATCAGGAGAAGGATCAACAGTAATAGCCAACTATGCAGATAAGAGACAACCTCTTAATAAGATAGCAACGGATGAAGTTTGTGTAATAAAAACCTTTTCACCAGTTGCTGGCGGTTTTGATGGCACTTCGATATTTAAGTCAGCCCGAAAGTTATTGCAGAAATCTTCGGATGCCTTAGACGCAGAAACAGAAACCATGCAGAACAGAGGGGCAAAGAAAATAGTATTCCCAAATCTTACACCAGACCAGCTTAGTTCCATAAGTATGCCAAGCGACAGCCAAGAGAGCAACGCAAACGAAAAGCTAAGGAAAACTATTAAGGAAGCAGGAAACGGAGGCATAGCGTTAAATTCTATACCTTTGGGTTCACTTGACCTTGGTTTAAGTCCAATTGATTTAAATATACTTGCATCAAAGAGCGTGGACGATAAAGCTTGGTGCAGTTTGTTTCATGTAAACTCAATGGTGGTTCTTAATGACCACGAATCGGCAAGTTACGACACAATGCAACAGGGCAAAGTTTCAAGCGTAACAGATGGCGTAATACCAGAACTTGAAGCATTAAAGAACGGATTAAATTCGTGGTTGTGTCCAAGTTATGGCGAAGACCTTTATATTGATTTTGATTACACAGAGTTCCCAGAGATGTATGAGGAACTTTTTAAGGTTGCTGAAAGATTGATGAAAACAGAATCGGTAACGATTAATGAAATCAGAGACGTAATTAAATACGATGCTTACACTGGAGAAAATGCAGACAAGATTTTAGTTTCCGGTAGCAAAAAGATTCTTGACGATATTATGTTTGATTTGCCACAGGTACAAGGTTCTAATTTAAATCTATGACCAAGCAGGAAAAAGTATTATTATCAAAGGCAATTCAAAGGGAACTTATTAAGGTAGAAAAAAAAGGTTATAAAATCTTTTATAATGCCTTAAAAGAATCAGCATCAAGAGTAATGCCATATTACGAACAGAGGGGCGTAATGGACACATTATTTTCTTTGAATGTACTTTTAGATTCGGAGCCAATCGCAAAGGCGTATGAAGAGTTTTATTTACAGGCAATGACCAGCTTATTAGTTTCTAACCTTAAAATAATGATTAAACAGGTTGGGGGCAAATTAAACAAAGATGCAATCCAAGATATTAATATTGGTTTCAGGAGTGAAGAGATAATTGCACAGACAGCAGACGAAGCTAAGAAGATGGGGCTGGGTGCGAATATTGTAAAAATCAATGATTACACCCGAGCGTTAATAAAAAAAGAAATTGAAGATGGTTTGGCGTTAAACCTAACAAAAGACCAGATAGCCCGAAACATCAAGAAAGTCACAGAAGGCACTATTTCAAAGATGCGAGCGTTACGGATAGCACGAACAGAAACCACACATGCCAATAGTAAATCTACAAAGGTATTATCAAACGGAATCCCATTTAAGCAGAACAAGATTTGGATTCCACGACTTGATGGCAGGGAAAGACCAGAGCATGGAGCAATGATGGGTAAGCCTGCAATTCCCAAGAACGAATTGTTTTTAGTTGGTGGTGAATACATGGAATATCCAGCAGATCCAAAGCATGGTGCAGGTGCTTCAAATATTGTTAATTGTTATTTGCCTAATAATTTTATTGAAAGTAATATTATAGAAGCACAAAAATCATTCTATTCTGGTAAAGCCATTGAGATTATAACAAGTAGAGGGGAAATTATTGCCGTCACGCCCAATCATGGCATACTTACCACAAATGGATTCACCGCTGCGAAATCTATTAACATAGGAGATAATCTTGTTTGCAATAGATTCCAAAAAAATCCTTTTATTAGATTGATCAATAACTATGTAAAGAAGAAATTTTTTAGAGTCGATAATGTATTTAGTTCTCTTGTAAAATTTTGGAGTTTTAAAAATCTGATGGTTACTGGCTTGGACTTCGATAAAGATGGGGAGTTCATGTATGGAAATATCGATATTGTATATCCCAAAGTTCATTTGCCCAACAGCATTACAACCAAGTTCTTTAAGTATTTCAATAATTTCATACTCATATCCTCCAGATTTAAATGCAGTAAGATAAGCAGATTTTGCACGTTTAATTTTTTCAGCAGTAGAAACAAGTCTACCTCTACACTTTTCATGAGCTTTTTGAACTTGTCTTTTCCTTTGTTGTTCAGGCATATTAGCCCACTTAATTATCTCACTCTCGGATTGGCTTCGCGTTTGAATATTATTAGATTTAAGAAAATTGGTGATAGCTGGTCTACCGACAAGCAATTCCTTAGAGAGTTGATTGATACTAATTCCGCTAATATATCTTTTGATAATGTAGTCAGCGTTCGGGAATTCGATTTTTCTGGACATGTTTATGATTTTTCAAGTGTTAATGGTACAAATATAGTAAATAATATCTACACTTCCAATTGCAGGTGTTCTGTTCATTACATACCAATAGCACCAACGGAAGAGGAACAGGCAATAACTGAAAGACCAAGTGTTTTAAATTACCTTAGAAATTTACTCAAAGGACTTCTGTTAAAAATAATTTTAAATTAAGAGTTTTTTTATGCACAAAAAAAAACTACCGACAAAGTCAGTAGTTATTAAATTTACCTTAACAATTAAAACTATTTTTCCAACCTATTACTTCTTTTCACTTGCCCAAGAGTTACCATTTCTTTCGGGTTCTTTCCATAATGCAATCTCGCATTCTTACAGTAGCGTTTTGCCGTATTAATGGCAATATCAAAGTAATCAGCAACCTGCTGCGAGGTCACCGTTTTATCTTCTCTTTCTTCTTGGGTCATACTTTTAAGAAAACTTAAAGTACAAAAATAGCAATTTAGGAATCGCTACACAAATTAAACTATTCCTTTTGTCGTTTTTTGTGTAAATATTTTTTTTTGCACAAATGAAAAGTAAAGGTATAAATGGCGATATTCTTGATTTATCAGGGCGGACAGTAGTAGCCTATGTGTCTAAGTTTGGCAATATAGACTTAGACGGCGACATGATAATGAAAGGAGCCTATACCCGATCCATTAACGCCAGGGGCAAAAGCGGAACGGATGAACTTTTCCATTTAAGCAATCACAGACCTTCACCCGAATTTGTTTTATCCAAGCCAGAGTTTGAAGAAGATGCATTTGGCTTAAAAATGACGTCTAAAATAGTAGATACAACGCATGGCAATGATATTCTAAAATTATACCAAGCAGGTTTAGTTTCCCAGCATTCGGTAATGTTTTCCGTACCAAAAGACAAATGGGAAACCAAGAAGTCCGGAGATGGTACAGAATACACTTCAATAACAGAAGCTAAACTGTACGAAGGTTCAACAGTAGTATGGGGTGCAAATCCAGAAACACCAACAGTAGAGTTGAAGTCGTTGTACAAAAGCCATTTTGACAATAACATAATCACAGCATTTGAAAGAATGCAAAAGCTAACTAAGGCACTAAAAAAGGGAACGTTTACAGATGAGATGTTTCCATTATTGGAGTTACAGTTAGAGTTTACAAAGAACTTTATCCTTGAAGAAATTGAAGCAATTAAAAGCACTCAGACCGTAACAGCACCTGAATCGCTTGAAACAGTGGAGGTTTCTAAAGATGAATCAATAGTCAATTTTTTAAAAGAATTAAATAAAGAATTATAATGAGCGAAGAATTAAATTCAGCAAAAACAGAATTGCTTGAAAAAGTTAAAGGTTTGGTGGAGAAAGCCAAAGGAGATGCCACAAACGATGCCAGTGCAAAGATTGAAGCTAAGGCGGTGGAATTGGCTGCAAAGATTGAGAAGTCGGCTGACAAGGCAGAATTTGACAGTTTTAAAGATGCCATTGCAAAACAAGTTGATGCTTTGGAATTGAAATTGAAGAACAATGCCGAAAGCAAGACAAAAGAGGTTGTTTCTATTAAGCAAGCGATTTTAAACTCTATTGAAGAGCAAAGAGAATCAATAGATAAAATTGTAAAGTCTGATGGCAAGCAAACAGAGCCTTTGTATTTGAAAGCTGCAGTGACAATGGGTCTTAATAACACCATTGAAGCAGGTTCTACTTTTCAAACGATTACGCAAAACACAGGCATTGTTTCTGTAATTAGACAGAGACAAGAAAGATATTTGGCGAACGTTTCGGTGGGTTCAACAACAGCAAAACACGCTCTTTGGGTTGAAGAGGAAGATGCACAAGGTACTCCAATCTTTATCGGTGAAGGAGATACCAAAACGCAACTATCTGTTCTTTACAAAGAGAAAACAATGCCAGTGGGTAAGATTGCCGTTTACGGTAAAGTTACGACAGAGATGTTGGCAGATGCTGGTCAGTTGGCTTCATACGTTCAAAACAACTTGTTAAAAAGAGTTTCAGTAGTAACTGAAAACCAACTATTGACTGGTGATGGTACAGGTGATAATTTGAAAGGTTTGAAGACTTATGCAACTACTTTCAGTGCAGGTGCTTTGGCTTTGGCGGTTGATAATGCCAACGAGTTTGACGTATTAAACGCAATGGCTTTGCAGGTTGAGATTGCTAACGGTATTCCAACAGCGGTGTTTGTACACCCAAGCACAATAGCGAAAATGAAAACTTTGAAGTCAAGCTCAAACGAGCCGCTTTACAAGCAGTACACAGATTTCGCTGGTGACATGGTTATCTATGGCATGAGGGTAATTGCAACAACAGCGGTAACTGCTGGAGAGTTTATCGGAGGTGATACTTCGGTGGCTAACGTATTGTTCAGAGAAGGTCTTTCAATTCAGATAGGCATGGATGGCAACGACTTTACGCAAAACAAGAAAACTATTCTTGTAGAGCAAAGATTGGTACAATTCGTATCTGCAAACGATACGCCAGTAATTGTAAAAGGTGTATTTAGCACCGCAAAAGCTGCACTCGAAACTGCTTAATCATAACACAAGGGGAGGATTAATTTCCTCCCTTTTTTAAAATTTAAAATATGTTTGAAGTAAAAAAAGAATTTAACGGTTACAAGGTAGGAGACAAAGTAAATTTAAAGTCTTACACTGCACATGACCTAATTAAAGATGGGTATATTATCCAAGCAGAAAAAGTAGTCACAAAAGAAAGAAAGCTAACGAAATGACAAGGACGATATTAAATAGTTGTACACAAACTGAAACAGGCAACGAACTTATTACTTTGAGTGAGGTTAAATCTTACTTAGGCATAAGTACTTCGGTTCATGATACACTATTAGCAATATTGTTAAAATCAGGAAGACAAGAAGTTGGTTTATACATTAAACAGGCATTAGTAACCACGAGCGTAGAGGCTCAATTCGAAAGCGTAAATGAATATTTTAACTTATCAGTTATACCGTTACAAGGAAGTATTACAGTCGTTGATATGGACAATGCATCGGTTTCTTTTACTGTAGGAGGTGGAAATAATCCAAAGGTTAAGTTAACATCAGAAGATCCAATCAAAGTGACATACACAGCAGGTTATGCAAGTTTGACTGATAACCTTAAAATGATAGTTATTAAGAAGGTAGGAGAGGATTTCGAGTTTAGAACAGGCATAACATTAACGACAAGCAATTTACTCCCAAACAACTGGAGAGAATCTGCTTTAAAATATAGAAGTTCATGGCTGATGTAGTTTTAAACTTTGGAGACCTTAGAGACCAAATCGGCTTTTATACGGTAACACCAACGGCAGACGGTGGCGGAGGTTATACCAGCACTAAAACTTTGTCTTTTGAAATATTGGCTAAAATAATACCAAACGGAAGGGCAAAGATTGATGGTCAGGGCATACAAATATTTCAAGAAGTGTTTGATGTTTGGATTAGAAACGAGGTAACGATTAACGATACTATGCTGGTAAGATATAATTCTAAGGATTACAGAATATTATTCGTTGAAAATGTAGAAAATAGAAATAAGATTTTAAAACTTAGAATTGCAACAAAATGAAAGTAACAGCACTGAAAAATATTGATTCATTAAAATATGGTTTTGTGGGTCAGGGAGAAGAAAAAGAAGTGGATGAGGAAATAGCATTAATTTGGATAAAACAAGGTTTAGCACATGGCACAGATAACAGTGAAGGGGATGCAGGCACTAAAGGCAAAGCTAAGAAACCTTGACGCTCAAGTAACCACAAGGACTAAGTTTGCAGTTGCTAAAGCTACTCAAAACATACAACTAAAAGCTGTTTTAATCGTTCCGGTAGATAAAGGAAAACTAAAGCAAAGCATAAAATCAAAAATTGATAAAAACGGATTGATAGGCAGAATTTCAGCGACAGAAGATTATGCACCTTATGTAGAGTTTGGAACTGGATCATTTGTAAAAGTTCCGAAAGGTTTTGATGAAATGGCGATGAGTTTTTTTGTTAACGGCAAAGGTAGAATGAAACCAAGACCATTTTTGATTCCAAGCTGGGCAAGTGAAGTGCCAATTTTTAAAGCAGATTTAAAAAAGATAATTAAAGATTTGAGGTTATGAAATGGGCAGGATATGAATTACGGAAAGCTTACGTCACAGCGATAGGGAACTCCATAACAAGTTCGGGAAACGTTGTAAAAGTTTACGACATGGAAGCACCGATTAATTCACCAAGACCATTTATAATTTTAGGTTCATACGTTCAGACAGAAGACCAAAATACAAAGGACAATTTCGGAGGAACTGCGACGTTAAATATAGAGATTAATACAGAGGTTATTCCAACGTACGGAGGCAGGAAACAAGCGGACGATATATTAAACGCAGTTTTGACAATCGTTAATCCAAGCAGAGATACAATTAATTTAACAAGTACAATATTTAATTTTGTCAGTTTAGAATTAAGTGGTAGTTTTGATGGTTTTAATGATGGTAATAGTGAAACGAATTACAGGACATTAGCAATTTTGCAACATAAATTTTTTGAAAAATAATATAATACAATGCCAAGCGGAAAATTTAACGGAAAAGACATGAAGGTTTACACCGTTTCAGGTGGAATCGATACTCTGATTACAGACACGGATTCAAGTGAAATTAGTTTCACGATGTCTCCGATAGACACTACAACCAAAGATTCAAACGGTTGGAGAGAAGTAATTGCAGGTTTAAAAGAGGGTTCAATTTCTATTAGTGGAATGGTTAATTTTTCAGGCACAAACCAAGTAGACCAACTGGTAGATGCTTTGGTTAATGGTACACAGTTAACTGTTAAGTTTAAGACCACAACAACAGGAGACACAACTTATCAATGGGCATGCTTTGTTACCAGTGTGCCTTTGACGTTTGGACAGGACGAAGCAGCGACATTTACTTGTGATTTAACTCCGACAGGAAGTCCTACTATTTCAACAGTAGCAGCATAATATGAAGGGATTAGTAGAGTTCAAAAATAGCGAGGGAGAAGTTGTTATCAGTTGTTTATTTGTGATGACTTCAATCATGAATTTTTGTAAAGCAAGAAAACTTTCTTTTACGGAGTTTGAAAAAGAAATGTCTGATAGTTCGGACATGATTAAGGTTGTAGATAATTTTGTAGGAATGGTTTATCATGGTGCTAAAACTTATGCTTCATTTAATAGACAACCTTTTGATAAAACAGAAGAAGAAGTTTCAATACTAATAGACATAAATGGTTTGATGAGCCAAGAAAGTTTAATTACCATGAACAGGGCTTTGTATGGTGGTTTTGATGTAGTAGAAAAAAAAACGGAGCAGGAGGTGACAACGTAAACGTAAGCTTATATAATTTATTATTGTATTGTTATGGAGAACTCGAATTAAGGGAAGATGATTTAATTACACTTACTTTGTTCGAGTTTTTTATGTTATCAGAGGGGTACAAGAGAAGGGAAGAAAAAAAATGGTTACATACAAGGGAATTAATGACAATAATAAATAATACTTCATTTGGTGGCAAAGCTATAACGCCAGAAAAAATCAAACCTTTGGAATTGGATAAAGCAATAGTTCAAGACCATACTGCAAGTATAAATTTATTTAAAAATATGGTAAAATAATGGCGGCAGATTTAGAAGTTCAAATAGGTGTAGATTTAAAAGAACTAAAAACTGGTTTAGGAAAAGTTTCTGAACAATTAGAGCAATTTTCTAATAAAACAAGGAAAGATTCCAATTCAGTTGGTGAATCATGGACAAGTAATTTAAGCAGTATTGTAAAAGGGTTTGTTTCTATTGAATTGGCTTCTAAGGCACTCACAGGAATAAAGAATCTATTCTTATTGGAGGAGAGGTTTAATGCTCTTAAAATGCCTTTAAAAAACGTCACAGAAGCCACAGGAGATTATGGTGTGGCGTTAGGATTTATTACTAAGCTTGCAGACCAAACAGGACAAGATTTATTTGTTTTAGGCTCTTCGTATAAAGGTTTATACGCATCAGCTAAGCAAGCAGGAATTGCAACTTCGGAAATAAATAATATATTTAAAGCAGTTGTAGATGCTGGGTCGGCATTAAAACTAAGCAATGAACAAGTTTCTTTATCATTAAAAGCTGTTGAGCAGATGATGAATAAAGGTACTATTTCAAGTGAAGAGTTAAAAGGACAATTAGGTGAGCAATTACCAGGTGCTTATGGCATGATGGCTAAGGCAGCACAAGATGCAGGGCTATCGGTTTCAGGAAGTACGCAAGAATTAGGAAAATTATTAGATGAAGGAAGATTAGCATCTGCGGAGGTTTTGCCATTTTTTGCTAAAAGAATGGAAGAAGCATTTGGCAAAAATGCGGAAGCAAATATTAATACAATAAGCGGTTCAGCTAATAGGTTTAATAACGAATTAACACTTTTAATTGATGCTTTAGATAATGGGAAAGTAATATCATTTTGGGCTACCTTTCAAAACTCAATGGCTGACGTTTTTAAAGATTTATCATATTATATTAATTCAGGTTCATGGAAAGAATTTATTTCACATTTTGGAGTTAATGGAGGTTTAAGAGCTCAAAGAATAAAAATTGAAGGTGAAAAATCATTTGCACAAGATAATAAATCAAATCAAAGTGAAGTATTAAAGTCGCTTGTAAATGATTTAAGGTATGCTCAAATGAAAGTTGGAGAGACTTTAAAAGATGGTACAAAAATTGATAATGAATATAGAAAAGCATTAAATGAAAAAATACTTAAATATGTTAAAATATTTAAAGAAACAAAAGACGCAGCTTCGAGTATAACAGTACCAACATTAAAACCTAAAGATTCAGAAAGTGGAATAAAAGCGGTAAAAGATTATACTTTTGAACTTGCTTTATTGAATTTAGAAATTAAAAACACCCAAAAAAATATAAAGCAATTAAATGAAGCAAGGGAACTTTCTAATCTAAAAACATTGGGAAGAACTTCGGTAAGTCCTATTCCTTTTACAATGTCAAGGTCAGAAGATGCGAGCAAAAAAGACAAAGGGTTAATTGACCAATTATTCGGTGAAGATTTAAAAAAGTCAACAGATAATTTGCAGTCAAAATTTGAAGCATTAAAAGGAAGTATAAAACCAATAATTTCAGGATTTAGCAGTGATTTAGTTAGTTTTGTTAATAAGAATTTTTATACAATTAATGAAGCTATGACAATGGGAACTCAATTCTTAGGAGATGTTTTAGCAACAGGGTTAGCATCAATTTTTAACAGAAATATAAAATTTGATTTCAAAAAGATGCTTGGTCAGTTTTTAAGTGCATTAGGAGATTTCTTTTTTAAAATGGCTACACCTTTAATAGTAGGAGGAATTTTAATGAATATAGCAGTGCCGGGTTTGGGAACTTCTCAACTTATTTCAGGTGGAAAATTAGCAGCATTAGGTATAGGGTTAAAAGGTGGTGGTATGGCTTTATCAAGTTCTTCTGTTGGTTCTTCTTCTACTTCTGTTAATACATCAACAGGAGCAAGGAATATTGTACCATTTCAAAATCCATCAGGATTTAATAACACCGTAAAATTCGAGATTCAAGGCAATACATTAGTAGGGGTATTAAATAACGTAAATAGAGCAAATGGCTAAGGCATTAAAATATTTCTTTGAGTTTTCAGATATTGACGCAGACGATTACAAAGTAGAAATTTGGGTCGAAGGTTTTGCAGGCACAGCGACAGAATTAATTGCAGGAGGTAATCCATTAACACGAACCTACAACAAAGACGTTGGCGAGAAATATCTTGGTGGAATTGTTCCATCAGTTATTAGCATTGAAGCCATTTCGAATGCTTCGTTTCATGCGGTGGACTTTACCGGTCAAAATTATGGAGATGCGGTAGCGGTTGTTTACAAGAATACTGTTTTGCAATACAATGCTATTATTGTGCCTTTTGAAGGTTCGGATTCAGATTTAAATGATGGGATTTATTCTGTTAATTTAAGTGCGGAATGCGGATTGGTAAATTTAAAAACCATACCTTTTTTACCATCAGGAACAAGAAAAAAATTATTAGATGTAATAATACAATGTATTAACAATATTCCATACGTCAATAGCTTTGGATATTCAGTAGTTGACAATGTAGATTTAAGGGATGCAGATTTAAACAAGCCATACTATTACGAATCATTTATAGAAGATAATTTCTTCGAGGGGTTAAGTTGTTATGATGTTATTAATAGTATAATTCAGCAATACGGACAATTTACGTTTACAGATGGAAGATGGGATATTAAAAACATTGCAGAAATATCAAAAGTAAATAGCATAAAAAGGACTTATAGTAATGCTGGAGTTCTTCAATCAAGCACAACGTACACAAGACCAGACGAGAGCGTTACAAGGATAGCAGGCGGTGATTTTGGGCTTATGTTTAGCCAAAAGAGCGTAACGATTGAAAAGACTAAATCCATATCAAGAAGTTTAAACCCAAATTCAGGCTTTGATAATCCGACAGGTTGGACTTTTGAGGGGCTTGCACCTTTGTTGTTTGAAATCACAAATGGCTATTTGACAAACAAAGGTAATACTTGGTTTACTGAACCGAGTAATTTGCCAGACAGTTCTTATGTACAAAGTCCAGCAACAACTTATTTTCCTTTTAAAAGTAGTTTTGAACTTACACCTAAACAGGAAATAAAGATTAAGTTTAAATCTACAAAAGGTAGTTTTATAAAAAATTTAAGACTGCAAATAATAGCAGTTCAAGATTTAGATGTAAATTTTTATTATTTAACAAATGAAGGGAGTTGGTATAGAGCATTAGCAGGAGTTAATACACCTATTTATGCAGCAGATTTTAAAGATAATGTTGAAGAAGTAATAACAGTACCTCAAGTTCCTTTTCTTTTACCAGACACACCTCCAGTTCTTTCAAACGTTATACCAGTTTATGGTGAATTTATGCCATATCCATATCTTAACGCTGTTTCTGATTTGCCTTATAAAATTTATGTTAGGGTGTTTATGCCAGAAAGGTTAGGAGATGATTTTCCAACAGGTGCAACAGCTTTAGACTTAACAACTCAAATAGATTATATTGATATAACAGCAGAGGAAATTAACAACAATTCCTTAAATGGTTTTACTAAAAAGTTCGGGGTATCAAGCCAAAAAGATAGAAGTGGAGATTTAACGATAAAACTTGGTGTAGGTTATCCATCGTTTCCGGTTGCTTATGATTCTTTGTTTTTTAACGGCTCAACAACAAAACCAATAACACTGTACAATTCTTTACCTATTGAAGAATTTATTGCTGATTCTTATTTGAGTGTTTTATCTCAAAGACAAAAGTTTTATCAAGGTACAGTAATTGCCAATATTGAGTTTGGAGACTTATTAGATATTGATGGCGAAAAGCACAGAATACATAATTACGAATATAACTATAAGTTAAAGCAGGCAAATATTAAAACAATCGGATTGGGAGTTAATGCTGATACGATTGAAGAATTACCAGTTTACGATTCGGATGTTAATTTAGATATTGATTCTATTCTTAATCAAGTTGATATTGATATGAATAGAAAGTATGGAGACAACCTTAATTTAAAGTTTGTTGACAAGAATATTCAAATTAATACCTTAGCCGATGGGCAAAAGAGTTTAAGTCTTAGACAAGATTTTAGAATCAGCAGATTATATTCAACTGACGTATTTCTAAGGACTGCAAGCGATGGAAGCATTCAAGACGTTGCAGAAGATACGGAAGGCAATTTCACGCTAATAAAGCCAGCAAAAGATGGTACTTATGCCTTATTAGAAGACATTGAGGATTTAGCTTGGTTACAAGAAGGCAATACGGCAACGGTGGCGACAAAGAAGCTGGGAACTCTTGACAACTTCGATTTTAACATCATCAGGAACAATATTAATATTGGACAAATTAAGTCCACAGGATTAGACCTTTTAGATAATAGATTAGACGTTGGAGCGGTTCAGTATAACGTGGCAACGGCTCAAACTGTTGACGTTGCTAAGACAATTTGGAATGATACGTTTGGGACTTTAGAATTTGGCTTAAAAGGCGGGAATGTTAATTACCGTTTAGGTCAAAGTTCAATCGTTTATGTTAAGAGTGCTGACAATGCAGGGCTAACAAAGGGAACGGTTGTTTATACAGCAGGAAGTGATGGCACTAATAAGACGGTAAGATTAGCACAAGCAAACGCAGAAAGTACAAGCAGTAAAACATTTGGTATTATAGCGGAAACCGTAACTGGTGGAGAAAAAGCGTTTTGCACAACCTTTGGGAATCTTGAGGGCATAAACACCTCCGCATTTGCCGAAGGTGCAACGATATATTTAAGCCCAACAGTTGCAGGAGGTATGACAACAACAAAGCCATCAGCACCTAATCACATGGTGGTAGTTGGTTTTTGTATAAGAAGCCATGCAACGCAGGGAGTAATATTTGTAAAAGTCCAAAACGGCTTTGAAATTGATGAGCTTCACGATGTAGCCATTGGTACGTTGGCAAACAATAATCTTTTGGCTTACGAGGCTGGCACATCACTTTGGAAGAACAAGACTTATGCGGAGTTAGGGATTGCAGCAGGAACGGGAACAACAAACTTTGTAACCAAGTGGTCAAACGCAACTGGAGGTTTAACCAACTCTCAGATTTTTGACAATGGAACAAGTGTAGGCATAGGAACAACTTTACCACAAGCACTAGGTCACTTCTTTGGTGCTAATGCAGCGGTAATTATACAGAGTAACGTTGCGGCAGTTAATACGGCAGTTTCATCTTTACATATTGGACAAAAAGAAGCATCACCAAATGTAGGTTTAAACGCTA
>Ga0164293_10001774_pt1 | contig 18164 bp, 17 predicted proteins | sample GEODES118metaG_FD_111487 | JGI IMG/M metagenome (GOLD analysis project Ga0164293, IMG submission 111487) | Eutrophic lake water microbial communities from Lake Mendota, Wisconsin, USA - GEODES118 metaG | ecosystem: Environmental > Aquatic > Freshwater > Lake | place: USA: Lake Mendota...
AGTTGCTCGGCGATGCGCCGGTTGCCTTCCACCTCGCGGGGGTTGCGGTCCCGGGCGCCGGCGGCGGGTTGGAGGGCCATTGCGGCGAGGGGCTGGAGAGATGGAGTGGCCTGATCCTATGGATCGAGCCTGGGCGCATCCAGCTCGGGAGCGCCGTAGCTGGCGCCAGCCAGGGGCTGACAATGCGATAACCCCTCGATCAGCGGCTGCTGCAGGCCGCTGCCACAGGCGAGGATCCGGCCCGTGTCGATGACAAACGCGCTGCCGTCGTAGGCGCTCACCACGCCGCCGGCCTCCTCCACCAGCACCACGCCCGCGGCCAGATCCCAGGGGGATAGCCCCCGTTCCCATAGGCCGTCCAGCTTGCCGGCGGCCACAAAGGCCAAATCGAGGGCTACCGACCCCCCACGCCGCACCCCCTGGGTGCGGTGGGAAAACCAGGCGAATTCGGCGTAGTTGTTGTCGAGCCTGGTATGGCGGTCGTAGGCAAATCCCGTGACCAGCAAGGCCCGATCCAGGCTGGGACAGTCACTCACCCGGAGGCGGGTGCCATTGCACCAGGCTCCCAGCCCGGGAGCGGCCCAGTAGAGCTGCTCGAGTCCAGGGGCCGCAAGCGCGCCCAGCAGGGGTTGGCCGCGCCAGCACAGCCCCACCGAAGTTCCAAAGAACGGATAGCTGTGGGCGTAGTTGGTGGTGCCGTCCAGGGGATCGACGCACCATTCGAGATCGCCAGGTTTGGCCTGGCGGCCGCTCTCCTCGGCCAGTACCCCGATGGCTGGAGTTTCAGCCGCCAGCACGGCCAGCACCGCCGCTTCCGCGGCGTGATCCGCTTCGGTCACCAGATCGCCCGAGCGCCCCTTTTCCCGCACCTTCTCGAGCTTGCCGAAGTGCTGGCGTAGCTGGGCTCCACCGGCTTCGGCGGCGCGCCGTGCCACATCCAGCAGCTGCTCCAGTTCGGCCGAGCTGAGCCCGGAACGCTGAAAGGCATCACTGGATTGGCCCATGCCCATGCCCACGCCGGACGCAACCATCACTCCTCGTCCAGTGGCAGCCCGGGTCGCACCCGGCCCCGTCCGAAATGGCGTCCGAATTGCAGCTCGTAGACCTCATCCTCGTCCTGGGTTTCCACCTCCAGCGCTCCGGTGGCACGGGCCACACACAGCAGGCCATAGCCCTTGGCCCGCAGCTCCCGGGACAGACCGAGGGATTCTCGGTGATCGATCTCGCCGGCCAGCACCCGCACCGCGCAGGCGGTGCAACAGCCGTTACGGCAACTGAAGGGCAGGGGATCACCCTGCTGTTCAAAGCTGCGCAGGATGTATTCCCCCTCCGGCACGTCGTGTTGAATCACCTGGCCGGTCTGGCGCCAGTGGATGGTCACCGGGTGGGTCACTGGGGCGGGGTTACTCATGCTGCTACATTGCCATTCGGTTGCCCCATTTTGCCCCTGGAGAGGTGGCCGAGTGGTCGAAGGCGCAGCACTGGAAATGCTGTATAGGGGCAACTCTATCGAGGGTTCGAATCCCTCCCTCTCCGTTTCAAAAGCCGGCTTTTCAGCCGGCTTTTTTTATGCCCTTGATTACAGGCCGAGCTGATTCGCGAAAGCTTCGAATCTCAGCCGAAACGGCCGCTCACGTAATCCTGCGTGGCCTGTTGACCAGGGGCATTGAAAATGCGTTCGGTGTCATTGAATTCCACCAAATACCCCACTTTGCCGGTGCCACCTTCCACGGCTTCGGCGTTGAAAAACGCCGTTTGATCTGCCACACGAACAGCCTGCTGCATGTTGTGAGTCACGATGATGATCGTGTAGCTCCGCTTGAGCTCGTGCATCGTTTCTTCGATCTTCAGGGTTGAGATTGGATCGAGGGCAGAGCAGGGCTCGTCCATCAAAATCACCTCCGGCTCCGTGGCGATGGCCCTGGCGATGCAGAGGCGCTGTTGCTGCCCACCCGAGAGGGCAAAGCCACTCTCACGCAATTTGTCTTTGCACTCGTCCCACACGGCAGCCTTGCGAAGCGACCGCTCCACCAGTTCGTCCATATCTCCCTTGAAGCCGTTGATCCGAGCCCCAAAGGCGATATTTTCGTAGATGGTTTTAGGGAAGGGATTGGGTTTTTGAAACACCATGCCAATGCGGCGACGTACTTCGACCGGATCCACGCGGGGGTCGTAGAGGTCGTGCCCGTCAAACACCACTCGCCCCTTCAGCTTGCAACCCGGGATCAGGTCGTTCATGCGGTTCAGAGCGCGCAGAACCGTTGACTTACCGCAGCCCGAGGGTCCGATGAAGGCCGTCACACGCCCGCGCGGAATGTCCATAAAGACATTTTTGACAGCTTCAAACTTGCCGTAGGAAATGGTGACGTTCTGCAGAGACATGCAGGCATCAACAGTGGCTGTGTTGGCGGGGGATGTTTGATAAGAGGTGCTGGTCATCGGTCTAGAGAGGGTTGGGAGGGGTGGCGTGAAATGGTGTTCAGACTTTGGCCATCCGGCTGATCCAGCGCGCCAGCAGATTGGCCCCGAGGATCATCATCACCAAAACAAATGAGGCGGCCCAGGCCAGGGCGTTTTGAGCCTCATAGGGCATGATCGCGAAGTTGAAGATCAGCACCGACATGGTGGCAATCGGGCTGAAAATCCCATCCGGCCAGAATGGGGAGAAGAGAGCTGTGAAAATGAGTGGGGCGGTTTCGCCTGCTGCCCTCGCAATCGCGAGGACAATGCCTGTGGCGATCGGTGTGAACGCTGAGGGAAGGGTGATGCGCGTTACGGTGACAAACTTCGAGGCCCCGACCCCATATGCCCCCCAGCGGAGTTCCTGGGGAACCAGCTTGAGGCCCTCATCGGTCGTCTTGATCACCGTGGGCAGCATCAGAACAGCCAAGGCAATACCACCGGCCATGGCGCTGTAGCTTTGGTCAAAGAAGATGCGCGTCGTCACCACGATGCCATAGACAAATACGCCCGCGATGATTGAAGGAACCCCGGCAAGCACGTCATTGCCGAAGCTCACAAACTGCGCAAACCAACCGCGACTGGAATACTCACTCAGATAAACGCCACCACTGACTCCCACGGGGATCGCGATGAGTGAGGCGATGAGGGTCACAAGAATGGTCCCGAGAATGGCATTGCTAATGCCGCCACCGTCAAGGCCAGGCGGGGGCGGCAATTCGGTCAGCAAGGTCAGGCTCAGTAGCCGTCCTCCCTGTAGCAGGACGTGAACGATGACCAGGAACAGAGGCAGAACCGCGATGGTCGCAAAAACACCGGCGATGGCGGTGAACAGAAAGTTGATGCGATTGCGCCGCAGGCCTGGGTCAAAATGAAGCGGCCTTCTGTCGAAGAGGGCGCTAGTGGCGTAGGTGATCGGTGTTGGAGTCGCCATGGGAAAGGTCAATAACGCAGGCTGAGGCGGCGCACAATCCACTGTGCGGCCACGTTCACAGAAAAGGTCAGCACCATCAGGATCAGGGCTGCATACATGAGTGCAGACACCTGGATGCCATCGGCTTCCCCGAATTGGTTGGCCAGCATGGAGGCGATGGTGTTGCCTGGAGCCAGCAAGGAGATGTCAAAGTTGAGCGCGTTGCCGATGATCATCGTGACTGCCATGGTTTCGCCCATGGCCCTTCCCAAGGCGAGCATCACCCCGCCCGTGATGGCCGAAATTGCCGCCGGCAAAATCACGCTGAAGATTGCGCCCCAGCGGGTGGTTCCCACCCCGTAGGCCCCCTGGCGCAGCTCGATCGGCACCTGGTTCAGGGCATCGCGGGAGATGGCCGTGATGATGGGCAACACCATGACCACCAGGATCAAGATCGCGGGCGCCATGCCCGGTCCCTGGGGAACGGTGTTGAAGAACGGACTCCAGCCCAACAGGGTGTGCAGGAGGTTGAGGGCAGGTCGGATGGCTGGTTCCATCACAAAGATCGCCCACAGGCCCAGCACCACCGAGGGGATTGCTGCTAGCAATTCCACCATCAGGCCGATGGCATCCCGCAGGGCGGTGGGGATCAGGTCTTCGGTGATGAAGATCGCCGTGCCAACTCCAAGAGGCACGGCGATCAGCAGGGCGAGCAAGGAACTCACCAAGGTGCCGTAAATGGCCACAAAAGCCCCGTACTGCTCTGTGACCGGGTCCCAATTCGAGGTGGTAAGGAAGCTCAGTCCGAAGGCGGCGATTGCTTCACGCGCACCCTGGAACACGGTGAGAAAGATGCCCAGCAGCACAATGGCCACCGTGGAGGCCAGCAGCAGGGTGAGCTGCCTGAAGCCGAGATCAACCAGCTTCTCCGCCGGAGGTCGGCGCCGCAGGGTGAACGCATCAGCGTTAAGGGCTGGGTTGGGATCCGTCAGCATGGGGGTGCAAGGCTTTGCATCAGTCAGCACGGAGGTGGCCGATCCCCTTGAAATCTACGGACTGCTCTCGCCAGGGCGTTTAAGTGGTGATTAACGTCTGGAGGCCCAGTAGTTTTGTGGCTCCACAGCGCGGGGCTACGCCAGCCGGTTTCATGGGTCGACGGGTTTCCTGGCTGCGGACTTCATTGGGCGGGGACCCATGTCCCGAATAGTCGGCATCGACCTGGGTACCACCAATACGGTGGTCGCCGTTCTTGAAGGTGGCCGTCCCCAGGTGATCGCCAGCGCCGAAGGCGGCCGTACGACCCCGTCGGTGGTGGGCTTCAGCCGCGATCAGGAGTTGCTGTTGGGCCAGTTGGCCCGTCGTCAGCTGGTGCTGAACCCCCGCAACACCTTCGCCAACCTGAAGCGCTTTGTGGGGCGGCAGTGGGATGAACTGGAGGAGGGCAGCCTGTCTGTGCCCTACACCGTGCGCGCCAACGACCAGGGCAACGTGCGGGTGGTCTGCCCGGCCACTGAACGGGAGTACGCCCCGGAGGAGCTGGTGGCCAGCATCCTGCGCAAGCTCGTGGATGACGCGTCCGTCTACCTCGGCGAGCCGGTGGAAGCAGCGGTGATCACCGTGCCCGCCTATTTCAATGACGCCCAGCGCCAGGCGACCCGCGACGCCGGCCGGCTGGCGGGCATCAGTGTCGAGCGGATCCTCAATGAGCCCACGGCGGCTGCCCTGGCCTATGGATTTGACCGCAGCACCGTCAAGCGGGTGCTGGTGTTCGACCTGGGAGGCGGCACCTTTGATGTGTCCGTGCTGCGCATCGCCCAGGGGGTTTTTGACGTCAAGGCCACCAGTGGCGATACCCAGCTCGGAGGCAACGACTGGGATCGCCGCATCGTGGATTGGTTGGCAGACAGCTTCCAGCAGGAGCATGGCCTCGACCTGCGCCGCGACCGCCAGGCCTTGCAGCGCCTGACCGAGGCAGCGGAAAAGGCCAAGATCGAGCTGAGCGGCGTGCAGGGCACCCCCATCTCCCTGCCCTTCATTGCCACCGGTCCGGAGGGCCCCCTCCACATCGAAACCAGCCTCGAGCGCCGGGTGTTTGAGGGGCTCTGCCCCGACCTGCTGGATCGGCTGCTGCGTCCGGTGCAGAGGGCCCTGCGGGATTCGGGCCTGGCGGCCGACGACATCGATGACGTGGTGCTGGTGGGGGGCTCCACCCGCATGCCGATGGTGCAGGAGATGGTGCGCACCCTGATCCCCCTGGAGCCGTGCCAATCGGTGAATCCCGATGAGGTGGTGGCGATCGGGGCGGCGGTTCAGGCCGGCATTCTCACCGGTGAGTTGCGCGATCTGATGCTCAACGACGTCACGCCCCTCTCGCTGGGTCTCGAGACGATTGGCGGTGTGATGAAGGTGCTGATCCCGCGCAACACCTCCATCCCGGTGCGCAAGAGCGACCTGTTCAGCACCTCTGAAGCCAACCAGAGCTCCGTGGAGATCCATGTGCTGCAGGGCGAACGGCAGATGGCGGCTGATAACAAGAGCCTGGGGCGTTTTCGCCTGTCTGGAATCCCGCCGGCGCCCCGGGGTGTGCCCCAGGTGCAGGTGTCCTTTGACATCGATGCGAACGGCTTGCTGCAGGTGTCGGCCACCGACCGCACCACTGGCCGGCAGCAGAGCGTCAGCATTCAGGGCGGCTCCAACCTCAGCGAGGAGGAGATCGCCCTGTTGATTGAGGAGGCGGAGCAGAAGGCCAGCGAAGACCGCCGCAAGCGGTCCGAGATTGACCGCCGCAACCGGGCCCAGACCCTGGTGGCCCAGGCCGAACGCCGCCTGCGCGATGCGGCCCTTGAGCTGGGGCCCTATGGCGCCGAGCGCCAGCAGCGATCGGTGGAGATGGCCCTGCGTGATGTGCAGGATCTCCTGGCCGCTGACGACCTCGTGGAGCTGGAATTGGCCGTGAGCCAGCTTCAGGAGGCCCTGTTCGGCCTCAACCGACGGCTGCTGAGTGAGCGGAAGGCGGAGCAGGGCCCGCTGCAGGGTCTGAAGAACACCCTGGGCTCCCTCAAAGATGAGTTGTTTGCTGACGACGACTGGGATGACTGGAACCGCCCCGGCAGCGACCCCTGGGCCTCTTCACCTCCGCGCTACGACCGGGAGACCGCCTATCGCGAGCCCAGTTATCGCGAGCCCAGCTACCGCGAGCCCAATTATCGCGAGCCCAGTGATCGGGAACCCGCCTATCGCGATCCCGAGCCTGCCCTACCGCAGCGGCGTCCGCGTGTGGATGACGACCCCTGGGGGGATGGGTCCTACCGGTGACGCGTAGCCCTGCTGCCCCGCCCGACTACTGGTCGGTGCTGGGCCTCGAGCCCGGTGCCGATGCCGGCAGCCTCAAGCGGGCCTTCCGCGCCCAGGCCCGTCGCTGGCATCCCGATCTCAACGGCAACGACCCTCTCGCCGAGGAGCGGTTCAAGCTGGTGAACGAGGCCTACGCGGTGCTCTCGGATTCCCGCCGGCGCCAGGCCTGGGAGGCGGGTGGAGCCGGGCCAGGCGCCGGGGCTTCCGAGCCCCAGGACCCCTTCGCGACCGGATTCCCAGACTTTGAGGACTACCTTGACGTCCTGCTGGGGGATCGCCGCCGCTCCCGTCGCCCTCCCCCGGTCGACGGGTTCGATGCCCAGCGCGATCCTGAGCCTCCCGACGAGCCCCCACCGTCACGGGAGCATTCCGGTTCGGTGACCGCGTCGCCCCCGCCCCCTCCGCCGGTACAGGCATCCAGCGACCAGGAGAGCCTGGTGGAGCTCACCCCCGAGCAGGCGCTGCAGGGGGAGCGGGTGGAGTTGGAGCTGGCCGATGGCACGGCGGTGGAGGTGTGGACCCCGCCGTTGGCCGGGGATGGTTGGCGCCTTCGGCTCGCCGGCGTCACGCCCGGTGGTGGGGATCATTTCCTCCAGTTGCGCGTCCGGACGGAGGAGGGGCTGCGCATTGATGGTCTGCGGGTGCTCTATCCCCTCGAGCTCACCCCCGCCGAGGCGGCCCTGGGCTGCCAGGTCGTGGTGCCCACCCTGCGGGGTGAGGTGAAGCTGCGGGTGCCGCCGGGCTCCTCCAGTGGCCGCCTCCTGCGGCTGCGGGGTCGGGGCCAGGAGTGGGGCGAGTTGCGCGGCGACCAGCTGGTGGAGGTGCGGATCGTGGTTCCCGAGGCGCTCGACGATGCCGAGGCGGCCCTCTATCGCCGTCTGCAAGAGCTGGCCAATGATCCCGAACGCCCGTAACCCCGAGGGCCTGCACCGGTGACACACTGAGGAACCTTGCCCTTTGCCGCGATCCATGCCGGTGCATGTGCTGCTCTTCGATGCCGGAAGCGACCAGGAAGGCATCCATTCGCTGGAGCTCAATGGCCGCACCGTGGTGCTGCTGTTTGAGGATCGCGATGACGCGGAGCGCTACGCCGGCCTCCTGGAGGCCCAGGACTTCCCCGTGCCGACCGTCGAATCCCTCGATCGCGAGGAGATGGAACTCTTCTGCAGCCAGGCGGGGTATGAGGCCCGTTTCGTACCCGCCGGTTTCCTGCCCCAGAGCGCCGAAGACCGGCTGTTGATTGCCCCTCCTGAGCGCAACATGGATGTGGCCAACTGGCAGGAGCAGCAAGCGGCCGACGCCGCTGCGGCGGGCCCGGCGGAGCCGATCAGCTCCGGGGATCCCAGTCTGGAGGCCTTTCGTCGCCAGTTGGAGGGTCTGCTGTGAGTGGCTCCCTGGCCGGCGCCGATCGAGGCCACCTGCTCACCGAACAGGCCAATCCACTCAGCGAGCAGCTCGACCAGCTGCCCACCGACGAGCTGGTGGCGCTGTTCTGTGCCAACGATCTGGAGCCCCAGCGGGCCCTGGAGCGGGCCGCCCCGGCCCTTGTTGCGGCCGTGGATGCCATTGCGGCGCGGTTGGGTGCAGGCGGGCGCCTTTTTTATCTCGGGGCGGGCACCTCCGGGCGCCTTGGGGTGCTGGATGCGGCGGAATGTCCACCCACCTTCTGCACGCCACCGGAGCTGGTGCAGGGCGTGCTGGCGGGTGGAGCCCCTGCCCTGCTTCGCAGTTCCGAGGGCCTGGAAGACCTGGCCGATGCCGGCCAACGGGATCTCGAGGAGCGGGGCTTTGGCCCCGGTGATTGTCTGGTGGGCATCGCCGCAGGGGGCACCACCCCCTATGTGTTGGGCGGCTTGCAGCATGCGCGCTCCATTGGGGCCCTGGCCATTGCCCTGGCCTGCGTGTCCGCCGACCAGGTGCCGATGCCCTGCGACATCGACATCCGCCTGCTCACGGGCCCGGAGCTGGTGGCCGGTTCCACCCGGCTCAAGGCCGGCACGGCCACGAAGATGGCCCTCAATCTCCTCTCCACCGGTGTGATGGTGCGCCTGGGCAAGGTGCACGGCAACCGCATGGTGGATGTGGCCGTCACCAACACCAAGCTTGAAGACCGGGCCCTGCGGATCCTGCGCGACCTGGCTGGCGTGAGCCGGGAGCAGGGCCGTGAGCTGCTGCAGCAGAGCGGCGGTTCGGTGAAGTTGGCGCTGCTGATGGGAGCCTCAGGGATGGAGCTGGGCTCGGCCCGTGCCCATCTCGCCCGCCATGGCCCCAGGCTGCGGGTGGCCCTGGAGGCCTGTGGCGCCCAGCTCACGGGACTGGGTCAGTCGCAGGGCCCCCAGTAGGGCGCCGTGAACAGGTCAACCTTGCGACGGGTGGCCTCGGGCACCTGATCCTTCGGGGTCATCAGGGCATGGCGCAGGGCGTGGTGGGCGCTGCTCGTGGGTCGCTGGGCCGCCACCCGCTCCGCTGCCACCCGCACGATCTGCTGGGCCAGGCTGGCGTTGGCATGGAGGTTGGCGATCACCATCTCCACCGTCACCGAGGCATGTTCCTGGTGCCAGCAGTCGTAATCTGTCACCATCGCCAGGGTGGCGTAGGCGATTTCCGCTTCCCGGGCCAGGCGCGCTTCCGTGTGGTTTGTCATGCCAATCACGCTGCAGCCCCAGGAGCGGTAGAGCTCCGACTCCGCCCGCGTCGAGAAGGCCGGACCCTCCATGCAGAGGTAGGTGCCTCCGCGGTGCAGCTGGCGCCCTGCGGGCATCAGGCTTTCGCCCACGTCGGCCAACAGTCGGCTCAGGGCCGGACAGAAGGGATCGCCGAAGGTCACATGGGCCACCAGCCCCTCCCCAAACAGCGTCAGTGGTCGCTGGTGGGTGCTGTCGATGAACTGATCGGGCACCACCATGTCCAGGGGCCGACACTCCTCCTGCAGGGAGCCCACCGCCGAGAGGGAGAGGATCCAGCGCACTCCCAGGGAGCGCAGCGCCCAGAGGTTGGCCCGGTAGGGCACCTCCGTGGGGGTATGGCTGTGATAGCGCCCGTGGCGGGCCAGGAAGACCACCTCCAGTTCGCCGATTCGTCCCAGCCGCAGGCTGTCGGAGGGTGCCCCGTAGTGCGTGTTCATCTTCAGATCCTGGACGTCTTCCAGACCATCCATGGCGTAGAGGCCACTGCCCCCCAGGATCCCCAGCCGGGCCCGGCTCAGATCGATGCCGGCTGGGGTGTCGGGGGTGGAGCTGCTCATCGGCGGCGGGGGATGGTGACGGGGCGTTGCGGGGGGGATCCGTTTGGATCGTTCCCCATTCTCAACATCTGACTTCAGCCCAAGCCCCCCGCCAACCCCATACAGTCGCCTTTTACTCCCCTGCGCCCGTGACCCAAGCCCTGATGGAGACTGAAGCCGGCACCATCGAACTGGAGCTGTTCGAGGCCGATGCGCCCAACACCGTGGCCAACTTCACCAAGTTGGCCAAGGAGGGCTTCTATGACGGGTTGGCCTTCCATCGCGTGATTCCTGGCTTCATGGCCCAGGGCGGCTGTCCGAACAGTCGGGAAGGCTCCCGTGGCACAGCCGGCACTGGTGGCCCGGGCTACCAGATCGACTGCGAAATCAACGGCCAGAAGCACCAGGCGGGCACCCTGGCCATGGCCCACGCCGGCAAGAACACCGGGGGCTCGCAGTTCTACATCTGCCACGAGGCCCAGCCCCACCTCGATGGGGTCCACACGGTGTTTGGCCACACCGGAAACATGGATGTGGTGCAGGCGCTCAAGAACGGCAGCCGTATCACCAAGGTCACCATCCTCGACTGAGTGAGCGTCGCCTGAGTCAGCGTCGACTTGAGTCAGCGCCAGACCAGAAAAGCGCCGGGTTGCAGGGTCAACAGGCTCGTCAACCCGGCTTCTTGCACCGCGCCTAGCTCGGCGAGGGGGCGCTGGTCCGGTTCCAGGTTGGCGCTGGGGTGGCTACTGCGCTGGGTGTCGGGCGCCAGCAGCAAACTCAAGCGGCTGGTCTGGGGCCAGCCGGCCATCAGTGCCAGCGCGGCCCCCAACGCCCCGACACCGCCACTGGCTTGGTCGAGGCCCCCCAGCACCACGGCGAGTTGGGGCTGGTTGAGCAGGGCCAGCAGGCGGGGATGGTCTTCCCGCTCCACCTGTAGCCCCTGGCTGATCGCCCAGCTGCCGAGGGTGTCCAGCTCGTCTCCAGCCGGGGTGCCGTGCCAGGCCAGCACCGCTGTCGGTCCGCCGATCGGGCAGGACGGCCCTTCCCCCATCAGGTGGCCGAGCTTGATGCGCTTGGTCTGCAGGTAGGCGGCGTTGTGGCTGCCGGCATCCATCACCAGCGGTACCCGATCTTCCACCTGGAGCCCGTAGCCCCCCAGGCCGGCGATCTTGCGCGGGTTGTTGGTGATCAGCCGCAGCCGTTGCACACCCAGGTCGCTCAGGATCTGGGCCCCCACGCCGTAGTTGCGCAAGTCGGCGGCAAAACCGAGCCGTTCATTGGCCTCCACCGTGTCGAGGCCGGTGTCCTGCAGGGAGTAGGCCTTGAGCTTGTTGATTAGGCCGATGCCCCGCCCTTCCTGGCGCAGATACACCACCACCCCTTCCCCGGCCGCTTCGATCATGCGCAGGGCCGCTTCCAGCTGGGGCCGACAGTCGCAGCGCAGGGAGCCGAAGGCGTCGCCGGTGAGGCACTCGCTGTGCACCCGCACCAGCAACGGCGCGCTGGCCCGCTCCGGATGGCCCTTGATGATGGCCACGTGCTCACTGCCATCGAGCTCATTGCGGTAGCCGATGGCGCGGAAGTCCCCGAAGGCGCTGGGCAGGCTGGCCTCCGCCTGCCGTCGCACGAAGCGTTCCGTGTCGAGGCGGTAGCGGATCAGATCGGCAATATTGATTAGCCGTAATCCGTGTCGCTGGGCGTAGGCCGCGAGCTGGGGCAGCCGGGCCATGGACCCATCGCTGTTCTGGATCTCGCAGATCACACCGGCGGGATACAGACCGGACAGGCGGGCCAGGTCGACGGCGGCCTCCGTGTGGCCCGCCCGCTTCAAGACCCCGCCCTGCCGCGCCCGCAGCGGGAAAATGTGGCCGGGCCGTCGCAGGTCGGCCGGGCGGCTGGAAGGGTGGATGGCCACCTGGATGGTGCGGGCCCGGTCGTCGGCGGAGATGCCCGTGCTGACGCCGTTTTCGGGACCTGCATCCACACTCACCGTGAAGGCGGTCTGGTTGCTGTCGGTGTTGCGATCCACCATCAGTGGTAGATCCAGTGCGTCGAGCCGCTCGCCCTCCATCGCCAGGCAGATCAGGCCACGGGCCTCGATGGCCATGAAGTTGATCTGCTCGGGCGTGGCGAACTGGGCCGCGCAGATCAGATCGCCCTCATTTTCCCTGTTCTCGTCGTCGACCACCACAATCGACTCGCCATTGCGGATCGCCGCCAGGGCGTCGGCAATCGAATCAAATCGGATGCCGGGCTCCTGGGAGGGGAGGGGCTGGTCGCGCAGGAGGGTCAACGGTGTGCGGGTGGGGCGGAGGGCCCTGGCGCAATCATCCTTTATAAAGCCCGAGTCGATCGGCTTCCGGACTCCTGCCATGGCCAATAAGCGCGTTGCGGTGATCGGGGCCAGTGGCTATGGCGGTCTGCAGACCCTGCGGCTGCTGCACCAGCACCCGGTCCTGGAGGTTTCCTTCCTGGGAGGAGAGCGAAGCAGTGGCAAGCGCTGGAGTGAGCTGGTGCCGTTTCTGCCGCTCGCTGGTGACCCGGTGGTGCAGACGCCGGAACCCGATGCGATTGCCGAGAAGGCCGATTTCGCGGTGTTGAGCCTGCCCAACGGCCTGGCGGCCCAGCTGGTGCCGCCGCTGCTGGAGCGGGGTGTGCGGGTGGTGGACCTCTCCGCCGATTACCGCTACAGCTCCCTGCCCCAGTGGCAGGAGGTGTACGCCGCTGAGGCCCGCCAGGTCCCCCGCAGCGATGGCGACCTCTGCAGCGAGGCTGTCTACGGCCTGCCGGAATGGGAGGCGGAGGCGATTCGCCGGGCGCGTCTGGTGGCGGCCCCGGGATGTTTCCCTACGGCCTCCCTGCTAGGCCTGTTGCCGTTCCTCAAGCAGGGGCTCATTGACACCAGCGGCATCGTCATCGACGCCAAGACCGGCACCTCCGGCGGCGGGCGGGCTGCCAAGGAGCACCTGCTGCTGGCCGAATGCTCCGAGGCGGTGGCGCCCTACGGCGTGGTGGGCCATCGCCACACCAGTGAGATCGAGCAGATGGCTGGCCGGGTGGCCGGTCGTGACATCCAGCTGCAATTCACACCCCATCTGATTCCGATGGTCCGGGGCCTGCTCGCCACGGTGTACTGCCGCCTGCGGGATCCGGGCCTTACGGCGGAGGACTGCGCCACTCTGCTGGCGTCGGCCTACCGCCAGGCACCCTGCGTGGAGGTCCTGCCCGTCGGCACCTACCCCTCCACCAAATGGGTTCGCCAGACCAACCGGGCCTTGCTCTCGGTGCAGGTCGATGCCCGCACCGGTCAATTGATCGTCATGGGCGCCATCGACAACCTGGTCAAGGGTCAGGCAGGTCAGGGAGTTCAGTGCCTCAACCTGATGGCGGGCCTGGAGCCCACGGCGGGTCTGCCCTTGCTGCCCTTTTATCCCTGATCGGCCAAGCGCTTGGCGGTGAGTGCCACCGCCAGCGGCAGGATGCGGTGTTCCTGCCGCCGGATCCGGGCGCTCAGGCTGGCATGGTCGTCGTTGGACAACACGGGCACCGCCGCCTGCACCAAGATGCGGCCCGCATCCACCTCCTCGCAGACCAGGTGGGCGGTGCAGCCCGTCAACGTCACTCCCGCTGCCAGGGCCTGGCCCACCGCATCGAGGCCCCGGAAGCTCGGCAGCAGGGACGGGTGGATGTTCACCAGCCGCTCCGCAAAGGCGCTGATGAGGGTGGGGGTGACGACCCGCATCCAGCCCGCCATCACCACCAGATCCACGGCGGCGGCGCGGAAGGCCGTCACCAGTGCCAGATCGAGCCGCTCGCGGCTGGGCTGGGTCCGGTGGTCGTGCACCTGCCAGGGGATGCCGAGCCGTTCTGCCCGCTGCTGGGCCCCACAGCCGGCATTGTTCACCACCAGCAGCGCCACTTCGGCATGGAGGTTGCCACCCCGGCAGGCCTGCACCAGCGCTTCGAAGTTGCTGCCCGAGCCGGAGGCCATCACCCCCAGCCGCAGCGGTGGGTGGCCAGGTTGGCCATCCACTGGCTTACCCCCATCGGGGAGCCAAGCCCCATCCGGTGGCAACGGCCACTGGACTGAGGGCTCCCGATCGCTAGGGTCTGAAAAAGCGGGCATTGTGCCGTGTCCCACCTTTCCATCCTGCCAACCGTTCTGCGTGATGCCGAGGGGCTCGCGGCCAGTCTCAATGCCCTGGGGCATGCCCCCCTCTGGGGTGGCCGGCTTGAGGGCTTTGCCGGGGAGTCCCAACCGGTGGTTCTTCAGGTTGCTCTGCCCGGCGGACAGCGGTTGGGATGGATGCGCCATGCCGATGGCTCGCTGGCGCTGGTGGGAGACCTGCAGCGGCTCAGCCGCTCCCAGAGCCTGCAGCGGTTGTTGGGCCGAATCACCAAGCGTTACGCGGCCGAGATGGCGCTCCGCCAGGCATCCAGCCGATTTCCAGGGGTCCAGGTGAGGGTTGTGGTTTAGCGCCTCTCCGTGCTGGAACGAGCCCGTGCCCGCGTTTCACCTTGACCTCACGGCCTGCCACCAGCATCTGGTGCGGGTGCGTCTCAGCCACACCCCATCGTTCCCCAGCCTGGGCTTCAGCCTCCCGGGCTGGACGCCTGGTTCCTATCTGATCCGCGATTACGTTCGGCAGCTCGAGGGGCTCACAGTGGTGCAAGCGGGCCAGCGCCTGGAACCCCGCCGTCTCACCCCCAGCCGCTGGCAGCTTGAGCTTCCCAGCCTCAAGCCGCTGGAGATCTGCTACACGCTGCTGGCGGCCGACCTCACGGTGCGCACCTGCCATCTCAATGGCGACCATGGCTTTCTGGCTCTGGCGGCGGTGCTGCTGGAGCTCGATGGGGAACGCTGGTCCCCCCACGGCCTCCAGCTCAGCCTGCCCCCTGACTGGCAGGCCTTTGTGCCCCTGCCGGCTCCTGCCCAATCTGGTGCGGATGGCTGGGTGGCGGCCAACTTCGACCAGCTGGTGGACACGCCGATCGAGGTCGGCCCCCATCGCACCCACCACTTCGAGGTGGCCGGCGTGCCCCACCGCTGGGTCACCTGGGGCCCCGATCTGGCTGGTGTCGATCCGCTGGAGAGCGATCCGCTCTGGCTGTCCGACCTGGAACAGGTGTGCCTGGCCTGTTGCCGGTTGATGGGGGTGGAGCGGCCTGCGGCTCCCCACTACCTGTTTGTGCTGCACCTCACCGACAGCGGCTACGGGGGCCTGGAACACGACCTCAGCACCGTGTTGCAGTTCGGTCGCCGGGCCCTGGCCCGGCCCGGGGGGCGTCGCAAGTTGCTGCAACTCGCGGCCCATGAATACCTCCACCAGTGGAATGTGCGCCGGCTGCGGCCAGTGGAACTCACCCCCTACCGCTACGACCGGGCGGTAGTGGTTCCCACGCTTTGGTTTGCCGAGGGAATCACGAGCTATGTCGACCAGCTTTTGCCCCACAGCGCTGGCTGCTGCACGGAAGCGGAGGTGCTGGAGGACCTTGGGGCTGACCTGAGCCGCTATCTGCTCAGCCCCGGCCGGCAGGTGCAGAGCTTGCGGGCCAGCAGCGAGGAGGCCTGGGTGAAGCTCTATCAGCCCGATGCCTATTCCCCCAACAGCCAGATCAGCTACTACCTCAAGGGTGCGGTGCTGGCCCTGGTTCTGGATCTGCAACTCCGCCGTGCCGGCAGTGGTCTGCCCCAGGTGTTGCGGGAGCTTTGGGCCAGCCATGGTGCCGTGGGTCGGGGCTATCGGGAGGCCGACCTGATCGAGGCGTTCGCGCGCCAGGCGCCCGAACTCGCCGAGGCCTTACCCCGATGGCTGGCCTCCTGTGAGGACCCTCCCCTGCAGGCTTGTCTGGCTGACGTAGGACTGCGTCTTCAGCCCAAGTTGGGCCGTTGCCAGGAGTTGGGCTGCCGCCTCGAGGCCGGAGGCAACGGCGTGACCCTAGCACGGGTGGCCCGAGACGGTCCTGCCGGGCGGGCAGGCCTGGCAGTGGGCGATGAATGGATTGCCCTCAATGGCGTGCGGCTGCGCAGCGTTGACGATTGCATGGATCCGTTTCGGCTCGAGGCACCCCTGACCGCCCACCAGTTGCTGTTCTGCCGGGATGGACTGGTGCGTTCCACCACCCTCCTGCCCGAGCCACCTTCGGTGGAGAGCTGGAGCCTGGAGATCGTTCCCGAAACCGCCGAGGCCACAGCCTCCCAGCGCCGCCGCTGGCTCACGTTGCAGATCCCATGAGCACCTCCCCCCAACCCTGGTGGATCGCCTGCGCCGCTGGCGGGACGCTGGCCCTGGGTGCGCTGGGATGGCTGGCGCGGGACCTTTCGGCCGAACCTTCCGCAGGCCACAAGCGTCCCTCCCTGTTTGAGCTGCTCGAGGAGGTGCGGCAGCCACCGGCTGCCCCGGAGCCCGGCCGTCGCGCTGCCCCGGGGCCCCCCGCCCAGCGCAGCTGGCAATCCCCCCTGCGGGCCAGTTGCAGCATCACCGATCCGGGCCAGCGGGAGAGGTTGCAGCGCCTGGTTAGCCAGGTGCAGACGTCCCCTGTTCGGGTGCAGATCCACCCCACCAACTTCGGTGAGCGGTTCACCCGCGATGCCTATGGCAATCCGATCGACCCCACCCCCAAGCTTGTGGTGCTGCACGAAACGGTGTACGGCATCGGCTCCGCCATCAACACCTTTCTCACCCCCCATCCCCGAGATGATGATCAGGTGAGTTACCACTCCTTGATCGGTGGCGATGGCTCTGTTGTGCAGGTGCTCGATCCCGCCAAGCGGGCCTTCGGTGCGGGCAATTCGGCCTTTAACGGTCGCTGGGTGATGACGAACGCCAAAGTGGGTGGCTCTGTGAACAATTTCGCCCTCCACGTGAGCCTTGAGACCCCGCTGGATGGGGAAGACGATGGCCCTGTCCACAGCGGCTATTCCCCAGCCCAGTACGACGCCCTGGCGGCCCTGATTGCCGGTTGGATGAAGCAGTACTCCATCCCGGCTGAACACATCACCACCCACCGGGCGGTGGATTTGGGCGGCGCGCGGGCCGACCCCCGCAGCTTTCAGTGGTCGGCCCTGCAGCAGCGCCTCCAGAATCTTGGCCTGCTCTGCCGTCGCTGAAACGGTTCAGATGAGGGGACTGGGTGCCTGCTTGCGCTTGGCGTAAAGCAGGGCATGGAGCTCGGGGTCCTGCATGGTGCGCAGGATCCGGCGTGGGTAGTCCAGCTTGCCGTTGTGGAGATAGGCCAAGGTCGCGAGGGCCTTGGCATCGCGTTGACTGGTGCTCGCTTGGAGAGGACGGCTCGGCAGGTTGAGATCGCGACTCAGTCGGGCGAATTTCCCCACCAACATCACGACGTTGCGCTCGGGATCCAGCAGCTGTTCACGAGCCTGGATGATCTCTTGCTCCGAGGCATTGGGCTTGAGCAGGCCCTGATGCACCATCTCGCCGATGCCGAGCTGGGCCGGGCCATGGGTGCTGAACAGGCCGGAGTGGGCTGCCAGCGGGAGGTCTTCGCCGGGTTTGGCATGGCGCATTTCATCGAAGAGCACTGCCGCCACCAGCAGGGGGTTTACCCCCTGGCGATGGCTTTCGGCCAGGATCACGGGACGCAGGTCGGAGATCCGGCCCAAGGTGTGGTTTCGCAGCGGCTCCAGCTGGTCAATGCCGTGGGTGAACAGCTGGGCCAGCCGGGGTTGGGGGCCGTGGACGCCGAAGCGGCGTTGCAGTTCCTGAAGTTCTGAAGCGGAAAACTGCAGAGGGTCGTTCGTGCTTCGGTCGCCGGTGGGGGCGCTGATGCTGCCGATCAGTCCGGGATCCAGAAGCAGCAGAGGGTCGCTGGAGACAGCCGTGAAGCGTGCCGTGCCCAAGGGGACGATGGCTAGGAGCGCCAGCGCCAGGGTGGTGAAACTCCTCTGCCCAGCTGCGCGCTTGCCGCTAGCAAACGAGCGCCGATAGCTAAAACGGAGCCCCACAAACCCTTCATGATTTGGGTAACAGCTTAAAGAAAATTCTCGGTTTGTGCCCGTTCTACGGAACGGTCCGGCGGCCGGCCCAAGGGCTGGTGTTGCTTTCAGGTCAGGCCTAAGTTCTGGGGGCGTGAGTGGCCAGAGCCGCGAGCCCATGCTTGCCAATTTCGACGGCTCCAGTGCCGAAACCCAATGGCAGCGCTTCTGCGAGCTGCTTTGGTACCAGGAGGAACTGGGCATCTGGCTCGATGTGA
>Ga0164293_10001775_pt1 | contig 18157 bp, 12 predicted proteins | sample GEODES118metaG_FD_111487 | JGI IMG/M metagenome (GOLD analysis project Ga0164293, IMG submission 111487) | Eutrophic lake water microbial communities from Lake Mendota, Wisconsin, USA - GEODES118 metaG | ecosystem: Environmental > Aquatic > Freshwater > Lake | place: USA: Lake Mendota...
CACGCTGCTGCTCGACCGCAACGCCAACGTGAACAACGAGGCGTTCAACTACACCAACACGACCTCGAGCAGCACGCTCATCCTGGAGGTGTACCTGGCCGCCGACACGCGCAGCACCTATTCACTGAACTTCAGCGTGACCACGCCCGCGCCCTCGAACAACGAGTGCACGGGCGCCACCGCGATCGGCGACGGCACGGCGAATTTCAACACCTTCGGCGCCACCAACTCCGCCAACGCGATCCCCGCCTCGTGCAATGACGGCGGCGGCACCGCGATCAACAAGGACGTGTGGTTCAAGTACACCGCTTCATGCAGCGGAACCGCCAGCGCAAGCACCTGCGGCACGGCCGGCTTCGACACCAACATCGCGATCTACGACGGCGCCGCCTGCCCCGGCGCTGGCACCTCCGTGCTGGCATGCAACGACACCGGCGCGGGCTGCAGCGGCGGCACGAGCACCGTCGAGTGGGAGGCCGTCGAAGGCGGCACCTACTACATCCGCCTCGGCAGCCCCGGCTCGGGCGCGGGAACGGGAACGCTCGCCACGAGCTGCACCGCCGTGAATCCCTGCCCGGCCGATCTTGACGGCGACGGCGCCGTGGGCGCGTCCGACGTCTCCTTCGCCCTGCTGGACTTCGGCGCCTGTCCGGGTTGCCAGAGCGACGTGGACGGTGACGGCATCACCGGCGCTTCGGACATCTCGCTCATGCTGCTCGACTTCGGTCCCTGCCCCTGAAGCGGGTGAAAGGCCGGGGTTCCGACGACCTCCGACAGTCGCCGGAACCCCTCGCCCATGGATGACCCGCTTCATGCCACGGAAGGGCCTGATCAACGTTCGATCGCATACTCCAGGCTGACCACGGCACGCATGGTCTTCTGGATGGCGGTCGTGTCGTAGTCGCGCCCGTATTCGTTGTTGTCGATCTCGCCACGCGCGAGGATCTTGATCACGCCCTGCGAGGCGCTCTGCAGCGCCCCCACGCGCGAGCCGCTTCCCTTGGCCAGCGTGTTCGCGCGCTCGAAGGCGTTGCGCGTGGCCTCGGCCAGCAGGTCCGCCTTGGCGTTGTCGGGGTTCGAGATCAGGAAGGCCGGGTCGTTGGAACGGACCTCGACACCCTCCTTGATCAGTTCGGTGGCTCGCTCGGAGAGCTGCTTCACCTTCTCCACCTTGTCGCTGAGCACCGCGACCGACTGGTTCAGCGTGTAGCTCTCGATGCGCGGCAGCTCGTTGCCCTTGGTGTCGCGAGCGTGGGTCATGCCGGTGTCCACGGCCTCGGGGCGGATCTCCTCCGGCGTGAAGCCGTTCTCCGTCACGAAGCGCTTCAGGCGCTCCACGCCCGTGTTCAGCCGCGCATAGGCCTCGGGCAGGGTCGCGCCGCGGGCGGTGACCACCGCCTTCCAGACGGCACGGTCACTGGTCAGGTCGATGCTCGCGGTGCCCTTCACCTTGATGGTGCTGGCGGTCCGCATGGCGATCATCGCGCGGGAAACGCTCTGCGCGGCATAGGCGAAGCCCATGGCCAGTGCGGCACCAAGGGCCAACATGCCGAAGCCGCTCGAGCTGAGCCAGCGACGGCGGACGGGCACGATTGTCTGTTCGGACATGACGGGCTCCAGGCCCACGGCATGTCCACGGGACATCCGAAGGCGCTTGGTCGGAGGTGCGAGTTGTGGACGGGCTTGCCGAACGAAAGGCAAGCGGGGCGTCATCGGCGCGCCAACCACCGAACCTTGAATGCGCGCGAAGATTCTTTTCGCGGCTCGTTCAAGCCGGCTTCGGGGCTACACCCGGAGGTCGCGACCCGTGGTGTCGCGCATGCTCACCAGCGTGCCGACGGCCAGCAGGCCCAGCCCGCCGATCCACGCCATGGTGGCTCCCGGCATCTTGAGTTCGGTGGTGAACCAGCTGTCAAGACCCGGCATGATTCCGCCGGAAAGCGCCATGGCCACGCTGTAGGCGAAGCTCATGCTGACCACGCGGTTGGCCACGGGGAACATCTCGACCAGCATGGCGCCCTGCATGCCAAGGGCCATCGCGATCGGGATGCCCATGAGCAGCTGGGAAGCCAGGAAGGCGTGCGGCTCGATCGGCACGTGCGTCATGGCGAGCCACCCCGGCACCATCACCGCCAGTCCCCAGACCGTGAACAGCAGTGCGCTGCCCCGCCGTCCCATCCGGTCGCTCATCCAGCCCCCAAGCACCTTGCCGACCGCCACGAACATCAGGGCCACCGTGTTGGCGGTCTGGAATCGGGCCGCGTTCGAGGGATCCGCCGCCTTGGCCGAGATCACCGAGGCATTGAACACGTAGTAATAGAGCGCGTTCGAGAAGGCCACGATCGCGAAGAGCTGCAACGACGGCTTCCAATCCGCGGCAATGGCCGAGAAAACGGGCGGGCGCCGCTCGATCTGCTGGGCTGTCTCCCCGGCCTCGCTCTCGTGAAGGGAGCGCCGCAGCCACCACCCAAAGGCCGCCAGCAGCACGCTGAACAGGAAGGGCACTCGCCAGCCCCACGCGGCGATCTGATCCTTGGTGAGCACCTGATCCAGCACCATCACGGCGGCTGAACCGGTCAGGAAGCCCAGGCTGGTGCCGAGAGCCGTGCTGCTCGAGATCAGGCCGCGCATGAACGGCTTCGCATGCTCGGTCGTGTAGGCCATGCTGCCCGTGAACTCGCCGCCCAGCGAGAATCCCTGGGTCAGGCGGCAAAGCACCAGGATCGCGGGCGCCAGCCATCCGATCGTCTCGTGTGTGGGAAGGCAGCCGATCACCAGCGTGCTGAGCGCGATCAGGGTCACGGACACGGTCAGCAGCCACCGCCGTCCCTTGGTGTCTCCCAATCGGCCCAGAATGATGCCGCCGACCGGTCGTGCGAAGAATCCGACCGCGAACAGGCCCCAGGCCTTCAGGGTCTGGATCTTGGGATCGTCGGAAGGGAAGAACGCCGCCCCGATCGGACCCACCAGGAAGCCGAACACCGCGTAGTCGAACCACTCCAGCAGGTTGCCGAACAGCCCAGCAAAGACCGTTCGGAACATGGACTGCTCGGAGACTGGACGCGCGAGACTGGTTTCCTGCATGGCGTGTCGAAGGTAGCGGTGCCGGCCGCAGCCGACCTCGCCCCTCCCCGCCAAGGTCGGATATTCCGTCCCCGGCCTCTGCAGATCCGCCGACGGATGGTTCTCGGATTCTGGAGCCGCACCTTCCCGGCAAGGCCCGTCTCACAGGACCGAAAACCCCCCGTTTCACTTGGAAACGGCCGCAACGGTTGTACTGTTCCAGAGTCGGTTATTCAGGGAGATCCGATGTCCGTACGCCCGCTCCACAACCTGCTTGCGCAGGGCGCCGTGCTGCTTTGCTCGGCGGCTGTGGCGTTGGGAGCGCCGCCTTCCCGATCCGCCGTGGGGCATGGCGCGCGCAAGGCGCCCTTGAGCCCGGTGCACGCCGTCCAGAGCCACACCGAGCGCCTTGGCCTGGACTTTCTGGAGCCCCCTGCCGCGCTGCTGGGCCCGATCGATGAAGCCGAGTTGATGTTCGAGGACGAGACCGACGCGGCCAACGAGCCGATGCGCTTCGGCATCCAGCGGCGCGTGTCGCTCACGCTTGACGATGGCCAGTGGATCGACGTCACCGGAGGACGCCTGTGGCGGTGCCGGGTCGAGGCCATGGGCTCCATGAACACGCGCCTGCATCTGCAGGGCGTGGCGCTGGGCGACGGGCAGGAACTCTTCGTGCGTTCACCCGGCGACGCCGCCAGCGTGGTGGGGCCGATCACGGATCGTGGCGAACGGAATGATGGCGAGGTCTGGGGCGTGTTCTCGCCTGGGCCCATCGCCGAGATCGAGTGGTTCGTGCCGGATGGACAGGTCGCGTCACGATTGCCGTTCACCGACGTGGAGTACGCGCACGGCTATCGAGACGTGTTCGCCAACGAGGCCGTGCAGTCGCTGACGGGGTGCCGCAACGACCCTGCCTGCTTTCCGGATTGGGCCGATCTCTCCAACGCCACCGGCCGAATCCTGTACACGCGCAACGGCGCGAACCGCGCCTGCTCCGGACAGTTGCTGGCGACCACGGCCGCTGACGAGACCCCCTACTTCAGCACGGCCTACCACTGCGTCAGCACACAGGCCGAGGCGAACAGCGCCAACGTGCGGTTCTTCTTCAGGGCTGCGGAGTGCGCCGGCCCGCTGAACGCCGGCCAGGCCGCGCTTGGCGCCGACCTTGTGGCCGCGCACGCCTCAAGCGACTCCACGCTGCTGATGATCCGGGGCGCCCTGCCGTCGGGCGTGCACTGGATGGGCTGGAAGTCCAGCATGCCGGCCAACGGCGCGCCGATCGTGACGATCCATCACCCGCAGGCATTCCAGCAGGCGATCAGCTTCGGCACCAAGACTGCCAACGGCACCGCATGCAACCCGGTCGTGAGTTCCTCCACCGTGCTGTGGAACCTTGGCGTGACCGAGGGTGGCTCCAGTGGCAGTGCCCTGGTGGAGCAGTCGACCCGGCAGATGTTCGGCGTGCTCTCCTGCGGCGTCAGCAGCTGCGCCAACACCACGGGCTGGGACGCGTTCGGCCGATGGGATCTGGCCGTGAACAGTGGCGGATTCGGTGCGCTGCTTGCGGCCGGCAGCGACGATGCCTACGAACCCAACGACGCCTGCGCGGTCGCCGTGCCGCTGATCGATGGCTCGCACGCGGGCCTGGTCGTCAAGCGCCTGAGCTCGGACTGGTACGCGGTCGAAGTGCCCGTTGGCGGAAAGCTCTCGCTGCAGTCCACCTACACGCACGCCAACGGCGATGTCGACTTCCGCGTGTGGGATGCCTGCGGCGGCACGCTGCTCGCGGAGTCCCTGGATGACGCGAACAACGAGGCCTTCCTGTGCACGAACACCTCGAACTCCTCCACGCTGCTGCTGGAGGTGTTCCTTTCCAGCGACACGCGCGCGGACTATTCGCTGACCATCGCCGCCCTCCCGGCCTGCGCCGAGGATCTTGATGGCGATGGCGAGGTCGGTGGCGGCGATGTCTCGCTGATGCTGCTCTCGTTCGGTGCGTGCACCGGCTGCATCGAGGACTTCGATGGCGACGGCACCGTTGGAACCGCCGATCTCTCGCTGCTCCTGCTGAGCTTTGGCGTCTGTCCCTGAATCCGGACGAATCATCGGGCTTCGTGGCTCCTCCAAGCATGACAAGGACGGTTGATTCGCCATTTTTCGCTTTGCCGCGGTGCGTGCCGTGCTAGGTTGGGGGGCCGCCCCCCTTTCCCGACGAGGCCCCGTGAACCACGCTCTTGCCGCCAGCTCGCTCACCGCATGCATCGCCTCGATCGCTCTGGCCAACGTGCCACCGCAAGGGGTGCTCGGACATGGGCCACGGGCCGAGGCGGTACCCGTGCAGAAGGCTCCGGTGCCCTGCTTCACCGAGCGCTTCGGTCTCGAGTTCATCGCGCCTCCCGTGCGGCTGCTGGGGCCTGTCGACGACGCCGGACTGCTGATGGAGGACGACGTCGCGGATCGAACCAAGCCCCTGCGATTCGCGGTGCAGCGATCCGTGGCGCTCACGATGGACGACGGCCAGTGGATTCCCGTGCCTGGCGGTCGCGTCTGGCGCTGTGACGTGGAGGGCATCGGCTCGCTGAACGCGCGCCTGCATCTCTCGGGCATCCAGCTTGGCGCGGGCCAGGAACTCTTCCTGACCGATCCGACCGGCAACATGAGCACGGTGGGGCCAGTTCATGGCCGCAGCCTTCGGGATGACGGCGAGCTCTGGGGGGTCTTCACGCCTGGCGCGGGCGCCCGCATCGAGTGGTTCGTGCCCGAGGGGGTGAACCCGGCAGAGCTTCCGTTCTCCGGCGTCGAGTACTCGCACGGCTATCGCGACGTGTTCGACGTGATCGCGCAGGAACTTGCCGCGCAGTGCCACTATGACCCGGTCTGCTACCCGACATGGGCGAACCAGTCGAACGCCACGGGTCGCATGACCTTCACGAGCGCAGGCGCCAGCTACCTGTGCTCGGGTCAGCTCATGGCCACCACCGCGGCCGACGAGACCCCCTACTTCAGCACTGCCAACCACTGCATCAGCACGCAGTCCGAGGCAGCCAGCCTGGTGGTCCAGTTCTTCTATCGCGCGGCCACGTGCAATGGTGGAAACAACGCCGGCGTTTCGGTCAGCGGCGCGGACCTGGTGAAGACCTACGCCACCAGCGACTGCACCCTGCTCATGCTGAAGGGCACGCTGCCCGCCAACGTGTACTGGGCCGGATGGACCGCCACGAATCCCGCCAACGGCACCGCAAGCGTGAGCATTCACCACCCGGGCGGCGCCGAGCAGGACATCAGCTTCTGCAGCAAGACCGCGACCAACAACTTCTGCGGCAGCGGAAACAACTGGTCCGAGGTCGCCTGGACGCTGGGCATCACCGAGGGTGGCAGCAGCGGAAGCGCGCTTTACATCGAGAGCACGCAGCAGATGTACGGCGTGCTGACCTGCGGCGAGAGCAGCTGCACGTTCACCACCGGCGCGGATGCGTATGGTCGCTGGGACGTGGCCATGAGCGCGGGCGGCTTCGCGGCCTCGTTGACTGCGGGAAGTGATGACGCGTTGGAACCCAACGACTCCTGCGCGGCGGCGCGCGTGCTGTCGGCGGGCAACCAGAGCGGGTTGGTGCTGAAGCGCGTGAACTCCGACTGGTACGCGATCGATGTCGCGCCCGGAGCCACCCTGACCGCCACGGCGACCTTCACGCACGCCTTCGGTGACATCGACTTCCGCCTGCGAGATGCGTGTGGTGGAACCGTGCTGGTCGACGCGGCCGGCAACGTGAACAACGAGACGATCACGTGGACCAACGCCGCAGCGGACTCGGTGCGGGTCTACCTGGAGGCCTATCTGGCCACGAACACCCGCAATACGTACGCCCTGAATGTCGCGCTTTCCGGTGGTGGTGGTGGTGGCGGCGGTGGCGGTGGTGGTGGTAGCGGCAGCGTCCGCATCAGCCAGGTCTATGGCGGCGGCGGTTCCACATCTGGTGGCCCCACCTACAACCGCGACTACGTGGAGATCTTCAATGCCGGCGACGCTCCGGTGGATCTGACCGGCTGGGCCATCGAGTACGGCTCGGCCACCGGCGTCTGGGGCAGCAGCACCACGAACATCTTCACGTTCCCGGCCGGTGCAACGATCCAACCTTGCCAGTACCTGCTGGTCGCCAGCACCTCAGCGAGTACCGCTGGCGCCGCCCTGCCGGTGTCTCCGGACTACAACTTCACGCTGACGCTTTCGGCGACCAGCGGCAAGGTTGGCCTGTTCAACGCCGTGAACCTGAACAAGGCCTGCGGCGCCGAAACCGCGGGCACGCTGGTGGACAAGGTTTCCTATGGCACCGCGAACTGCGCCGAGGGCTCGGCCACGCCCGCACTCAGCGTGACCACGGGGGCGGTCCGCAAGGATGATGGCCTTCTGGACACCGAATCGAACGCCACGGACTTCGAGGTGGTCACGGCGCCTACGCCACGAAATTCCGCCTCGGCTTCGCCCGCCGGATGTGGTGTATCGACCTGCCCCGAGGATCTCGATGGCGATGCAAGCATCGGCACGAGCGATGTGGCACTCCTGCTGCTCGACTTCGGTCCTTGCGCAGGATGCGCCGCGGACCTCGACGGAGATGGCGAGGTCACGAACTCGGACATCGGGGTGATCCTGCTCGGATTCGGTGACTGTCCCTGATCAGGCCACGCGTGTCGGGGTGCCGGGAAGCGCGAACTCCTCAAGGTTCCTGCGCGCGGGCCGGGTCCGGAGAACATCCTCCCACTCGGCGTTCCGGAACCCGTCCAGGCACGAGGCCCGACCAACCCGTGCCAGCGCCTCTCGGGTGCCAGCTCCGAGCGCCCGATGCAGGTGGCGGATGTGCCACTCCACGGCTCGCTTGGAGCGATGCATGACGTTGGCGATCTGCTGATTCGCCAACCCCAGCGTGATGTGACGGAGCGTGTCGAGCTGGCACCGGCTCAACAGGTCCAGCGAGCCCCATTCGTGATGCTGAAGCGTTCGACGGCGTTCCCTTGAGCCGCTTGCGGAGTCCGGCGTGGCGCGCAGCAGGGTGATCCAGACGGTTCGCGACGGATCATTCGCCTGCGCCGGCGAACAGTTGAACTCCAGGCCCACGCCGTCGAGCACCACGACCGCATCGACCATGCCGCTGGAGCAGATGACATCGCGGATGATGCCCACCCACTCATCGCGCACGGTCCGCGACAGGCACGCATCCAGCCCATCGGCGGTCGCGATGTCGGCGGAAACGGGTGACTCGGGATGGCGAAGCCGGGAAACAATCCGGCCATTCCCATCACAACGCAACAGACACGGTCGCGAACGCATCGCGATGAATTCAAGCACATCGGCTGGAATCTGATCCACCAGTGGGGCCTCCGGACAGACTCGGGTTTCGACCAACCAGACACTGGGCCGGTTACTCACCGGCCCGAACCGCGCGCTCCGTCCTTGCATACGTCGTGAGGCGCCAATAGTGAGATCGGTTTCAGGCAGCAATTCGCAAACACAAAGCGTGGAATACTCGCACAAACTCAAGTTTGTCTGCTTCGTGCCGACTCACTGCAATGGTTCGTCTTGAATCCCTTGCGGAAGACACGAGTTCTTGCGAATCCCGGCAACAAAGCTGATGGATTTGATCAACGCGCAACGGCGTTTTCGGTGAAGCGTCGCTGCACGGAATCCTTCAGCAGTTCCGGAGCGCGGTCGATGTCGACCACCACCATGCCAAGAATGGCGCACGCGTCCTGGCCCGCCTCGGACCAGGCGAAGCGCAGGAAGTCCAGGCTCATCGCAGGCACCTGATCGGCATCCTTGGCCAGAACCACCAGATTCAACGGTCGCCACATCGGGTACGAGCGGTCGCGAATGCTTCGGAAGCTCGGGGCCACGGAAGGCTTGCCTGCGCCCTCGGCAACGGGAACGGCCCGCGCACGCGGCTGCCGGTTGGAATATCCCGAGATGCCAAGGGCTGTCGGGTATGCGCAGCACGCGTTCACCACGGACGAGGCCCCTGGCTCGGTGAAGCGCATGATCGTGGTCAGTTGCTCGCCAGGCATGGCGAAATCGAACAGTGTCCGCATGGTGCCGTGACTGTCAGGCAGCACGTAGATCGGCATGAACTGTTCGCCCAAGGGCGACTTCTTGTCCAGATCATTCCAGCGGATGATCGGGTCCTTCGTCAGGCTGTGGGTGATCGAGAAGATGCCATTGAGCTGCTCGCGGTTGATGCCGGGCAGCGGGTTGTCCACGTTCACGTAGACGCAGGTCGCGTCGAGCGCGATGGGAACCTGAAAGACCTTCATCCCGGTGGCGGTCTCGATTTCACTCACCTCGGACTCGGTCAGGGCACGCGACACCGACGCCATGTCGCACTCGCCCGACTTCAGGGCCTGAATTCCCTTGGCGCTGCCACCAGCCTTCACCGCGATCTTCACGCCCGGGTAGATGCTCTCGTAGGCGCGGCCAAGATTGGTGAGCAGGCTTGCCATCGAGTTGGAGCCGACGATTCGGAGCGTGCCCTCGAAGGGCGGCGTCTTCGCCAGGAACTCGGGAAAGCGCGCGATCGCGTCGGAGATCTCGGGCGTGTACCACCCCTGCAGCGCGGCGGAACCGGTGATGCCCGGGGTGATCGCGGCGGGCGGTGCGGCTGGCGCTTGCGCAGGCTGCGAAGCCGTGCCTGACGCGGGAGCCGTAGGCGAAGCCTGCGGTGCAAGGGCCACGCATGCCAGAGCGAGCGTGGCCAGCGAAATCCGGATCGGGTTCATGAGGCCTGCCTCCTTCGCCAGAGATGGAACGCGAAGAGCGCCGCCAGCACGCCGGCGACAAGCATCGCGATGCGCCACACGAGCTTGCCGGTCACCTCGTCGGTCGCGCTCTGCACCTCGCGGATGCGCATCTGGATCAGCGCCTCGATGGGCTTCAGGCGCTCGGCGAGCTGCTTCTGGTCCGTCAGGTCGGTGGTGGTGGTCAGCAGCTTGTTCGCCTCCACCAGGTTGCGGTGCACTTCCTGCAGCAGCGCCTCGTATTCCTTCACGTCGACGGGCTTGGCGGGCGGTGCGCCGGCGTTCGCGGCGGCCGACGCCTGCTGCATGGACTGCACGATGCGCAGCGCCTCCGTCACGCTCTTCATGGCCGTGTCGGATTCGCGCAGGATGGCTTGTGTGTTCGTGGTGAGCGGTGCGACCTTGTCCAGCAGCGCGCCGGTGGCAAGGATCGAGTCCTTGTACTGCGTCAGCAGTTCCTTGCCCAGCTCGCCCTTGGAGGCGAGCAGTTCGGGCAACGCGGCCGTGGTGTCGCTGACGGCATTGATGTTCTTCAGCAGCCGCTGCGACTCCGGCAGCACCAGGAAGTCGTAGGTGATCGCCTGAATGTTCCAGCCCGCGAACAGCGGCACACGCTTGGCCCAGAAGAACGAGCGCTCCAGCGCGAAGTTGGCCTGCGCCACCTGCTCGGTCGCACGGTCGAGCGGCTCCAGAAGGCCTCCGCCGCCCTTGACCTCCTCGATCAGCGCGCTGCCGCGACCGGCCGCCACGTCGCTGAACCGCACATAGGCCACGAACTCGGTGCCGCCGTTGGTCGCCCACCAGTTCGAGATGAGCAGGTCAAGTTCGTCGAGCTGGTCGCGAGTGAAGACTCGCTCGCCGATCTGCCAGATGTCCTCGCGCGCGCGCCGCAGGTTCTGCACCAGGTACTGCGCGCGGTCACCCCAGATCAACTGCGAGCGCCCTGAGTCCACCCAGAAGTAGTTCTGCAGGGTGACCACCACCAGCTGGTCGATCAGCTGCGTGACCGTGTCCGGACTGGTGGCGATGTCGTACATGCTGCTCACGCCCAGCACGCGCAGGCCATTCATGATGCGGCGCTGCTGCAGGTCGGGGTTGTCGCGCATCACCTTCTCGCTGGCGGCCAGCATCAGGGTGAAGTAGCGGTCCGAGAAGGCGTTCGAGAGCTGGTCGAGCTGCTTTTCGGTGATGGTCTGGTCGAGCAGCTTCGCCTTTTCGGCAACGGTCTGCTTCTTCTGCGCCGAGCCGCACGCGGCCAGGAGCAGGCAGGCAAGGCCCAGCAAGCGAGCCACTCGGTGGTTGCCGCGACGCATCTGACGAAGGATACAACCGCCGGAGGGTCGGACCCCGTTATAGGACTCCTGTAGTGTGGTCAATCGTGGAAGAAAAGAGGGTCTGACCCTGTTATGCGGACCTTTCAGCCGGTCCAGGCGAACTCGATCGGGCACTCGATCTCAGCCAGCAAGCTCTTGTGCACCGGGCAGGTGTGAGCCGCGTTCACCAGCGCCTCGCAGCGCGGATGGTTCGCCGGCAGCGGCACTTCGATCCGCGTGACCAGCCGCGCGATCCGACGCGCGGGCGCCGCGGCCATCTCCTTCGTGACCGTGGCCTTCATGCCGCGAAGGTCCAGTCCATCACGCTTCGCCACGATGCCCATGATGGTCATCATGCAGGTGGGAAGCGCCGCAGCCACCAGATCGGTGGGCGAAAATGCCTCTCCCTTGCCGTGGTTGTCCACGGGCGCATCGGTGGTGATGGTGGCTCCACTGGGGCCATGAACTGCGGTGCAACGCAGGTCGCCTTCATAACGTGCGGTGATCTGGACCATGGGTTGGTTCTCCTGTGTGAACACTGGAAGGTATCGCGTCCCGCGCGTGCGACCGTAGCATCCCCGCCGTCATGAAAGCCGGTTCGGCCGACGCGCGAGTGCTGCGACTTCTCTGGGTGGCGGCCCTGCTGGCGATGGGTTTCGTGGCGCTCTGGCCCGCCCTCGCCGGCATGATCGCCGTGAACGACGACATCAAGTTCGTGCGCGTTCCGTCGCATCAGCTGCCGCTGGCTCGACAGATCGCCGACATGTGGTCGGGGTCGCCCTCGTTCAGGCCCGTCGAACTGGTCGTCTCGGCTTCGTGCGACGAGCGCACGCTGCGTGCACCGCTCGCACTGCCGCTTCACCTCGCAGGCCTGGTGGGCCTGTGCCTGGCGCTGGTCAAGCTGGCGCATCGAGTCCTGCCGGGGCGTGGGTGGGTCGCCCCCATGGCGATCCTCTGGGTCGCGCTCTCACCGGGCACATCGTGCTCGGTGTGGCAGATCGACACCGTGTCGCAGACATGGTCCGCGGCGCTCGGCTTGTGGGCCGTCGAGGTCGCCTGGCACGCCCTCGATGCGGCGCGGAATGGCCGTTCCACGCTTGTCTCCTGCACGATCCTTGGCTGCATCTTCGCGCTGGGCGTGAACGTGAAGGAAACCTTCTATGGCTGGAGCGCGGGCGTCGGACTGGCCCTGATCGGCGCAACGGCGTGGCTTCTCGTGCGTGATCGCCGCGCTGCGCTGCGTCTTGGGTGGACCCTGTTTCCGGTGGTCGCCCTGCCGGTCGCGCACCTCGCGCTGCGATGGATGACCGGCTCCATGAGCCGATCGCTCGAACTCAAGCAGGAGAATCGATACCAGCTTGAGTTCGGCATGAACCTGCTGATCAACGCCGCGCAATCGACGGCAGGCGCGGTCGGCACAGGGCCGTTCCACGGGCTCTCGAACGAAGCCGCCCCCCTGCTCGTTCGAGTCCTGCCTCTTTTCACGCTCGTCGCCGAAGCATGCCTGCTCGCGATCATGCTTGAATTCGTGGTGCTGCGCCGAGCGCGCGGCCAGCGCGGTTTCGCGTGGCCCGCAGTGCTGATCTGCGTGATCGGACTGCTCTCGCTCTCGGTCACCTTCCCGATGGGCTCCGTCTCCGAACTGTACGGATTCGGTGCCAACGCCTGCGTGGCCCTTCTGCTTGCTGCGGCGTTCACGGCGATCTGCCAGGAAGCCCGGTCGCGCATGATCCGGTGGGTCTCCATCGCGCTCATGGGATTCGCGATGCTGGCCGGCGCGATCGGACTCTCGGGTCGCGCGAGTCACTTCGAGCGGACCTGGCGCGTCACGCGCTCGGTGAACCAGCAGATCCTGGCATTCATGGACACGCGTCCAGAGGCACCGAAGTACTTCGACGCCCCGCAGTCGACCATCTACTTCCCGGCCGACTGCCGACCGTCTCGATCACATGGCTCGTACATCATGCCGGCCGCACAGGCGATCGACATCATCAACACGGTCGATTGGATGAAGCGACTGCATCCGCGCTACCCGGTCACGTTCTCGATCGACCAGGACGCGCCCAACCCGAACCCGTACGAGCTTCAGATCGACTGTTCCGGTGCGGCGGACGTCGGGAACTGGTAGCGCACGGCGATCTGGGAAACCCTGAATCTCCGCAGGTCGGGATTCCTTCCGAGCAGCCGCAGCGGTACGCTTTCCACTTCAGGCGCATCGCCACATGGCCGATGAACCTGCGTCCGCATGACCGCACCGCTGCCCGCCCAACGCTCCGAAACGGCCTTCGCGGATTTCAAGCTTCCGTTGATGCGTGATGCGGCGGTGGCCGAGGCCAACCGCTGCCTCTTCTGCAGCGATGCGCCCTGCGTGAACGCATGCCCCACGCACATCGACATTCCGCAGTTCATCCGCAAGATCGCCACCGACAACGTGCACGGTTCGGCGAAGACCATCTTCGAGTCGAACATCCTTGGCATGAGCTGCGCGCGTGTGTGCCCGGTCGAGGTGCTCTGCGTGGGCGCGTGCGTGTACAACGACCTCGAGCAGCCGCCGATCGCCATCGGCAAGCTGCAGCGCTACGCCACCGACACGGCGTTCGAGAAGGGCTGGCGATTCTTCGAGGCGGGCAAGCCGACCGGCAGGAAGGTGGCGCTGATCGGCGCCGGCCCCGCCAGCCTGGCCGCCGCGCATGAACTGCGGCGCCTTGGCCACGCGTGCACCATCTTCGAGAAGCGCGCCACCATCGGCGGCCTGAACACCTTCGGCGTGGCCCCCTACAAGATGAAGGCGGATCGCAGCCTGACCGAGGCCGAGTGGGTGCTCGCGATCGGTGGCATCGAGGTGAAGACCGGCGTGACCGTGGGCAAGGACATCACGCTGGAACAGCTCGAGAAGGATTTCGACGCGGTGTTCATGGGCGCGGGCCTGGGCGCGGACAGCGCGCTCGGCCTTCCCGGTGAGAACCTGCAGGGCGTGCATGGCGCCGTGGCCTGGATCGAGCACATGAAGCTCGCGAAGGCCGACATGGGCGCCGTGAAGCACGCCGTCATCGTGGGTGGCGGCAACACCGCCATCGACGCGGTGCGCGAGGTGAAGGGCCTGGGCGTGCCCAGCGTGACCATGCTCTACCGCGGCACGCGCGAAGGCATGAGCGGCTACCAGCACGAATGGGACGCCGCGCTGCAGGAAGGCGTGAGCGCCTCGTGGCAGTCGCTGCCGGTGGCGTTCGAGGGCACCGGCCGCGTGCAGCGCGTGCAGTGCGTGAAGCTCGACGCGTCGAAGAAGCCCATCGCCGGCACCGAGTTCACGCTGCAGGCCGACCTGGTGCTGCTCGCGATCGGCCAGTCGAAGCTCGGCGACATGCTCGCCTCGCTCGGCGGCATCACGGTGAACAAGGGCGTGATCCAGGTGAACGCGCACGGCTTCACCGGCCGCGCGAAGTGGTACGCGGGCGGCGACTGCACCAACGGCGGCAAGGAAGTGGTGAACGCCGCCGCCGAGGGCAACGCCGCCGCGCGCGCCATCGACGCCGCGATCATGAAGGGAGCCGCGCGTGCCTGACCTGTCGACGAACACCGGCGGCATTCACTCGCCGAACCCCTTCTGGCTCGCCAGCGCGCCGCCGGCCAACAGCGGACTGCAGATCCAGCGCGCCTTCGAGGCAGGCTGGGGCGGCGCCGTGTGGAAGACGCTCGGCACGCCGATCCAGAACGTGAGCAGCCGCTTCGGCGGCCACACCATCGGCGGCGTGCGCGGCGCGGGCTTCAACAACATCGAGCTGATCACCGATCGCCCGCTCGAGACGAACCTGCGCGAGATCACCGAGACGAAGAGGCTCTTCCCGAAGAACCCGATCATCGTGTCGCTGATGGTCGAGACCGAGGCCGAGTGGAAGGACATCATCAAGAAGAGCATCGATGCCGGTGCCGATGGCCTGGAACTCAACTTCGGCTGCCCGCACGGCATGTGCGAGCGCGGCATGGGCAGCGCCGTGGGCCAGGAACCCAAGGTGAACGAGCGCATCACCGGCTGGGCCGTGCAGTACAGCAGCGTGCCGGTGCTGGTGAAGCTCACGCCGAACGTGGGCGACATCGTGCCGCACGGTCTGGCCGCCAAGCGCGGCGGCGCGCATGGCGTGTCGCTCATCAACACGATCAAGAGCATCATCGGCGTTGACATCGACCGGTTCGTGCCGCAGCCCCGCGTGGGCAGCCTGAGCACGAACGGCGGCTACTGCGGCGCGGCGGTCAAGCCGATCGCCCTGCACATGGTGGCGGCGCTGGCGCGCGAGCCGCAGTTCGGCCTTCCCATCAGCGGCATCGGCGGCGTGTGCAACTGGCGCGACGCGGTCGAGTTCATGCTGCTCGGCAGCAGCACCGTGCAGGTGTGCACCGAGGTCATGCTGCGCGGCTACCGCATCGTGGAGGACATGATCGATGGCCTGCAGCAGTACATGCGCGGGCACGGCTTCGAGCGCATCGACCAGATGGTGGGCAAGGCGGTGCCCGGCTTCAGCGAGTGGGGCAACCTGGACCTGAACTACGAGACCGTGGCGAAGATCGACGCCGACAAGTGCATCGGTTGCCAGCTGTGCGTGGCCGCGTGCCATGACGGCGCGCACCAGTGCATCCACCCGCAGGCCGGCACCCGCGTGCCGCACGTCGACGAGAGCGAGTGCGTGGGCTGCAACCTGTGCCAGATCGTGTGCCCGGTGCCCGATTGCATCACCATGGAGCCCGTGAACAACGGCTTCAAGCCCGCCACCTGGAACGAGCATGTGAATCAGGGCAAGCCCCTGCGACCGAAGAAGGGTGCGCACTGAGCGTGCCGGCACATTCCCGAGGACCGAAGACATGAGCACCAAGAGCAAGATCGTGCGCTGCGGCCTGATCCAGTGCAGCAACCCCCTGAACGACGAGAAGCGGCCGGTGGCCGAGATCCAGAAGGCCATGGTCGACAAGCACGTCGCCATGATCGAGGAGGCGGGCAAGAAGGGCGTGCAGATCCTCTGCCTGCAGGAGATCTTCAACGGCCCCTACTTCTGCCCGAGCCAGGACCCCCGCTGGTACGAGGCCGCCGAGGCGGTGCCCGGCCCCACCACCGAGCTCATCGCCAGCGTCTGCAAGAAGCACGCCATGGCCTGCGTGGTGCCGGTGTACGAGAAGGAGATGAGCGGCGTCTTCTACAACACGGCCGCGGTGTACGACGCCGACGGCACCTATCTGGGCAAGTACCGCAAGCAGCACATTCCGCAGGTGAACCCCGGCTTCTGGGAGAAGTTCTTCTTCAAGCCTGGCAACGGCGGCTACCCGGTGTTCCAGACGCGCTACGCGAAGGTGGGCGTGTACATCTGCTACGACCGTCACTTTCCCGAAGGCGCGCGCTGCCTCGGCCTGAACGGCGCCGAGATCGTGTTCAACCCCAGCGCCACGGTGGCGGGCCTGTCGCAGTACCTGTGGAAGATCGAGCAGCCCGCGCACGCGGTGGCCAACGGCTACTACATGGGCTGCATCAACCGCGTGGGCACCGAGGCCCCGTGGAACATCGGCAAGTTCTACGGCACGAGCTACTTCGTGAACCCGCGCGGCGAGACCGTGGCGCAGGCCAGCGAGGACAAGGACGAGCTGCTGGTGAGCGACCTTGACCTGGGCATGATCGACCAGGTGCGCAGCGTGTGGCAGTTCTATCGCGACCGACGGCCCGAGGCCTATCCCGAGATCACGCGCCAGTGAGGCACGCATGAGCGACACCACGCTGATTCGCGGTGGAACCATCGTCACGGCCGAGCGCCAGTGGCGCGGCGACGTGCTGATCGCGGGCGAGAAGGTGGTGGCGGTGGGCGAAGGCCTGCAGGCACCGGCCGGCGCGAGCGTGATCGACGCGGGCGGCGCCTACGTGATGCCCGGTGGCATCGACCCGCACGTGCACATGGAACTGCCCTTCATGGGCACGGTGAGCGTGGACGACTTCCTGAGTGGCACGGCGTGCGCCGCGGCGGGCGGCACCACCATGATCATCGACTTCTGCATCCCTGCGCCGCAGCAGAGCATGCTCGAGGCCTACAAGATCTGGCGCGACCGCGCGAAGAAGGCCACCGCCGACTACAGCTTTCACATGGCCGTCACGTGGTGGGGTGAGCAGGTCTTCAACGAGATGGGCACGCTCTGCCGCGATCACGGCGTGAACAGCTTCAAGCACTTCATGGCGTACAAGAACGCCATCATGGTCGATGACGCCACGCTCATCAGCAGCTTCGAGCGTGCGCGCGATCTGGGCGCCATCTGTCTGGTGCATGCGGAGAACGGCGACCTGGTCTTCCGCATGCAGACCGACACCTTCGAGCGCGGCATCCGTGGCCCCGAGGGTCACCCGATCTCGCGACCGCCCGAAGTGGAGGGCGAGGCCGCCAACCGCGCCTGCCAGATCGCGGGTGTGGTGGGTGTGCCGCTGTACGTGGTGCACACCAGCTGCCGGCAGGCGATGGAGGCGATCGCGCGCGCCAAGATGGCCGGCCACCGCGTGTTCGGCGAATCGCTGGTGCAGCACCTGGTGATCGACGACGGCGTGTACCGAAACACCGACTGGCGCAGCGCCGCGCATCACGTGATGAGCCCGCCGTTCCGCGCACCCGAGCATCAGCAGGCGCTGTGGGGCGGCCTGCAGGGCGGCACCATCGAGGTGATCGGCACCGATCACTGCACCTTCCGCACCGATCAGAAGGCGATGGGCAAGGGCGACTTCCGCAAGATTCCCAACGGCACCGGCGGGCTGGAAGAGCGCATGAGCGTGCTCTGGCACCACGGAGTGGGCACGGGGCGCCTCACCCCCTGCGAGTTCGTGGCCGCCACCAGCGCCAACGCCGCGCGCATCTTCAACCTGCATCCACGCAAGGGCACCATCGCCGTGGGCAGCGACGCCGACATCGTGGTGTGGGACCCGAAGGCCACGCGCACGCTCGGCGTGAAGCACCACCACTCGCGCAACGACTTCAACATCTTCG
>Ga0164293_10001777_pt1 | contig 18140 bp, 13 predicted proteins | sample GEODES118metaG_FD_111487 | JGI IMG/M metagenome (GOLD analysis project Ga0164293, IMG submission 111487) | Eutrophic lake water microbial communities from Lake Mendota, Wisconsin, USA - GEODES118 metaG | ecosystem: Environmental > Aquatic > Freshwater > Lake | place: USA: Lake Mendota...
CAGCAGCCTCGATGCATTTCTACAACCATCGCTTGATCGACGCACTGGCGCTTAACGAGCCACACGCGGAAAACTCGGACCGGCAGATCGGGTCCATGCTGCACGCTCTGGAGCAGGTGCCGATCACCGCTCCGGCCTTGAAGAATGCGGGCCTGCAGCCCGAACAGGCGAACCTTCTGGTGCTTCACACCCTTCCCAAACAACGTGAGTTGTCATTCGCCCGCGCGGTCAAGGATGCCTGGGAGTCCGCCAAGCGAGACACGCTGGCACGCTCGCTGGCCCAAGGTGGCGGGCGCCAGGGAGTGGGGACGATTGCACAGGGGCCGACCAGCGTGATCCCGGCAAGCGTGATGGCCGCAAGCTTGAGCCCGGCCAGAGCTTTGGCCACGGAGTCCCAGGCCCTTGCTCCCAATGCCCCTACTGCCCTCGCCTCCGCCGCATCGACCGCCGCGCGCGTGGTGCCGGAAGACACCGGCAAGGGCATCGGCAATTGATTCGGCCTCGCCGGAGGCCGGCCAGGGGCCTGAGCCATCGCCGACGGCGATGTGGCCTTCTGTCCTAGGGGATTTCTCCACCCCCCGTTTGCTTGCTTGGTGCCGATGAGTCGGCCTATGATGCCTCTATGAGGGACGATCGTTCCACTTTACGGCACAAAGCTGGCTGGATCCAGGCATGTCGACACTGAAAAACTCAGTGCATGTGCTTCGTTGCTTCACGCCGAGCCGACCTGAGCTCACGGTGACCGAGGTCGCCACCTGGTTGGGTCTGCCCAAGAGCAACGTATCCCGCTTGCTGCGGGCCATGCATGAGGCCGGCATGCTCGACGCCGCCGGGCGTGGCCGCGGCTACCGCCTGGGGGAATGGTTGCAAGACCTCGGGCAGATGGCCACGCAGACCCAGACCTTCCAAGCACGCGCCAGCGCTGCGGCTCGCCGGGTCAGTGACCAAATGGGGTACTCCGGCTATGTCTCGGTGCTGGTAGGTACGCATATGGTTGGCTTGGCTCACCATGTGGGTGGCAACACCCAGCAGGTGGGCGTGCCGCTCGGCGGGCGCTTGCCGGTCGACGCTTGCGCCACCGGACGGGCCCTGCTGGCCACCATGGGCGATGGCGAGGTGCGCCAACTGCTGGGTGGGCGCGTCTCTCTCGCGGCCCCGCAGTCGCCACGTGACTTTGACGAGCTGCTCTCGCGGCTGAGGCAGATCCGCGAGCAAGGGTTTGCCGAGTCTCAGCATGAGGCCCTCCCAGGCGCCGGTGCTGTTGCCGTGGCGGTGGCGGATCCGCAAACCGGTGAGCGCCTGTCCCTGTGCCTCACCTACTCGCTGCTGGCCCTCGGTCCGGCCGACCGCAAGCGGGCCATCGAATTGCTCCTCCAGGAGCGCAGAAATCTCATGAGGAGTCATCCATGAATCGCAGCCCCGTGCTCAACTCACGCTGGCGCATCGGCTTTGATATTGGCGGCACGTTCACCGATTTCATCCTCTACGACAACGAAGAAGGCCGTGTCACGCTACACAAGCGCTTGACCACACCCAAGGATCCGTCAGAGGCGGCACTCCAGGGCCTGCAGGAGCTGGTGGCGATGCGAGGCATCACCCTGGCCGAGGTGCACGAAATCATCCACGGCACCACGCTGGTGACCAACGCGGTGATCGAGCGCAAGGGCGCGCCGCTGGGTTTGCTGACCACGCGGGGCTTTCGCGACATCCTCGAGATGGGCGCTGAGCAGCGTTACGACATCTATGACCTCTTCGTGCGCTTTCCGGCGCCGATGGTCGAGCGCGATCTCCGCCGTGAGGTGGGCGAGCGCATCGACGCCTTGGGCCGTGTCGTCGCGCCGCTGGACCTGGACAGCGTGCGCGAAGCGGTCGATGCCCTGGTGGCCGCGGGCTGCCGCGCGATTGCGGTGTCCCTGCTTCACAGCTATGCCAATCCGGCACACGAGCAGGCCGTGGGCGACTGGATCCGCGCGCACCATCCCGGCGTGTCGGTGTCGCTGTCCTCGGACGTGGTGGCGGAGATGGGTGAGTACGCCCGCACCGTGACCACCTGCGCCAATGCCTATGTGCAGCCGCTGATGGCTGGTTACCTGGGTCGCTTGCAGCAGTCTCTTTCGGCGCTGGGCTTCGCCGGCGACCTGCGCATGATGCATTCGGCCGGTGGCCTGGTGTCGGTCGAGACCGCTAGCCTCTTCCCCATTCGCCTGCTCGAGAGCGGCCCGGCTGGCGGCGGTCTGGCCACTGCGCTCTTTGGCTCTCTGGCGGGCAAGCAGGACGTGATCTCTTTCGACATGGGCGGCACGACCGCCAAGGCCTGCCTCATTGAAGACGGCCGCGCGGAGATCGCGCCGATGATGGAGGCGGCCCGCGTGAGCCGCTTTACCCGCGGCTCGGGCCTGCCGATCAAGTCGGCGGTGATCGAAATGATCGAGATCGGCGCCGGTGGCGGCTCCATCGCCGCCATCGACGAGGTCGGTCTGCTCAAGGTGGGGCCGCATTCGGCCAGCTCCGACCCTGGCCCGGCCTGTTATGGCCTGGGCGGCACCGAACCCACCGTGACGGACGCCAACCTGGTGCTCGGTTACTACGACCCCGGCTTCTTCCTTGGCGGCCGCATGAAGCTCGACCTGGCCGCCGCCGAGCGCGCGGTCGAGCGCGTCGCCAAGCCGCTGGGCTTGACCGTGCCGCAGGCGGCGCTGGGCATCCACAAGGTGGTGGTCGAGAGCATGGCCGCTGCCGCACGGGTGCACCTGATCGAAAAGGGCAAGGACCCGCGGGCCTATGCCATGGTCGGCTTCGGTGGCGCCGGACCCGCCCATGCGGTCGATGTGGCGCGCGCCATGGGCGTGCGTGAGGTCATCATTCCTCCAGCGTCCGGCGCCGCCTCGGCACTGGGATTCCTGGCCGCGCCCCTGTCCTTCGACGGGGTGCGTTCGCTGCGCGTGGCGTTTGAACCCGGATTCGATGCCGAAGCGGTCAATCAGGTGCTCACGGCCTTGGAGACCCAGGGCCGTGAGCGATTGCAGGCGGCGGGCGTTGATCCGTCTGCCATAGAGGTCGAACGACACGCTGACATGCGCCTGGTAGGGCAGATGCACGACATCGCGGTCACCCTGCCTGAGGGCCTGATCGGGACCCAGAGCCTGGCGGGGATCCGCCAGGCCTTCGAGGCTGCCTACGCCACCCGCTACACCTCGGTACTCGAGGACGCGCGCATCGAGGCGGTGAACTTTCGCGTGCGATGCGCCGGCCCCACGCCCCGCCTGAGCCTGCAGGGCGCCGCGGGTGGCGCGGACGATACGCCACGGGTCAAGGGCCAGCGCATGGCGGTGTTTGAGCAAGGCGCGATGCTCACCCAGGTGGTGGACCGCTACGCACTGCGGCCGGGCGATCGGATCGACGGCCCGGCCATCATCGAGGAGCGCGAATCGACCACCGTGGTCGCACCGGACGACCTCGTCGAGGTGGACGACAACCTCAATCTGCGTATCACGGTCGCTGCCACGCGTGCGATGGAGGCGGTGGTGCGCGAGGGCATGTCGCGTGCCGAAGCGGTGGCGCGAATCCAGGCCGACCCGATCGGCCTGGAGATCATGTGGAGCCGTCTGGTCAATGTGGTTGATGAGATGTGGCTCACCGTCTGCCGGACCGCCTTCTCATTGGTGATCTCGGAGGCGCAGGATTTCGCTTGCGAATTGCTCGATCGCGACGGCGAGACGCTGGCCCATTCGCCGCGTGCGATGCCGGTTTTCAATCTGACCCTGCCGCGTGCAGTCAAGGCCCTGCTGGCCGCCTACCCGGCCGACACGCTCCAGCCAGGCGATGTGCTGATTACCAACGACCCTTGGCTGTGCGCGGGGCATCTGTTCGATATCGCGGTCGTGACCCCTGTATTCCGCGAAGGCCGGCTGGTCGGTCTCGTTGGCACGGTGGGTCATGTTTCTGACATCGGCGGTACCAAGGACTCGCTCAAAGCCCGAGAGATTTACGAGGAGGGCCTGCAGATCCCGCCAATGAAGCTGTACGAGGCGGGTCGGCCCAACGAGACCCTTCACCGGCTGATTCACCTGAACGTGCGCAATGGCGACCAGGTGTTGGGCGATTTGCAGTCTTTCGTGACCGCCAACGCCATGGGGGCCGAGCGTGTGCTCTCCTTCATGGACGATTACGGCATGCGCGACCTGGGCGCGCTCGCCGAAGTGGTGCAGGGCCTGTCCGAAAAGGCTATGCGTGACGCCATCCGCGCCCTGCCCGATGGCGAGTACCGCAGCGTCATCACTAACAACCCGCTCGGGGAGGTGCTGGCCTATCCGGTCAAGTTGACCATCGCTGGCGATTCGATCGATGTGGACTTTGCCGGCGCGCCTGCGCAACTGGCGCAAGGGGGGCTGAACTGCACCCTGAACTACACGGCGGCGCACGCAACCTACCCGCTCAAGTGCATGCTCACCCCTTCGGTGCGTGGCAACGCGGGCTGCTACCGGCCCTTCACGGTGAGCGCGCCTGAAGGTTCCGTGCTCAATTGCAGCTACCCGGCCTCCGTCAACCTGCGCACCCGCACCGGCTGGTACCTGGCGCCCAACATTTTCCGGGCGCTGTCCCAGGCTGCGCCGCAGCAGGTGCAGTCCTTCACCGGGCTCGCAGTGGCGGCCAACATCTATGGTCAGGACGAGCGTGGCCGGTTCTATTCGGACATGCTGTTCTGCGGTGGTGGTCAAGGCGGCTCCGCGCGTGGCGACGGCCACTCCACACTGCTGTGGCCCACCTCCGCCGCCAACACCTCGATCGAATTGATCGAGAGTCGTGCCCCGGTGGTCGTGCTCGAAAAGACCTATGTCACCGACTCCGGTGGTGCGGGCCGGCATCGCGGCGGCCTCGGCCAGCGCGTACGTTTGCGCAAGCGCGAGGACGACGGACTTCCCACCTTGATCTCGGTCTATCCCGAGGGCGTTAACAACCCGGTCGATGGCCTGTACGGTGGCCAACCCGGTGGCGAGGCCCTGGGCCGCCTCATCGACCCCCAGGGCCACGAACTCCTCAACGTCGGCAGCGGCCAGTTGGTCGAGCTTCGCCGCGCCGATCAATGGGTCGAACTGGTGCTCGCCGGTGGCTCTGGCTATGGGTCGCCGCGTGAACGTTCGCCCGACGCCCTGGCCCGCGACCTGCGGCTGGGCCTCATCTCGCCGGATGCCACAGGCCACGACTATGGCCAGTCGGCGCCCACGGCAGGTGCCGGGCGCGCCGCCGATACCAGCCTCGCCACGACCTAAAGATTAATTGTTTCCCTCCCCGTGCTTTCTGACCGTTCCAACCCCTGCTAACAAGGAGATCACCGTGCATCACTCCGACAATCCCCAAGTCAACCGCCGTCAGTGGCTAGGTGCCTCTGGCGCCGGCCTGGCCAGCTTGGTCCTGCCCCTGGACGCGTTCGCCCAGCAGGGCGGACGCCGTGTGCTGGTGATCGCCGCCACGCAAGACATTCCCAACTTTGACCCGCATATCGCGACCGGCTATTCGGCCAGCTTCCTGCTGCGCAACGTCTACGATGCCCTGGTGCGGGTGGAGGGCAGCCCGCCCAAGCCGGTGCCTGAATTGGCCCAGTCCTGGACCGTCTCCGGCGACGGCAAGACCTACACCTTCAAGCTGAACCCGGCGGCCCGCTTCCACAACGGCAAGCCGCTGACCGCCGACGACGTGGTCTATTCGTTCAAGCGGGCGCTGCGTCTGAACAAGGGCAACGCCTGGATGATCCAGGGCGTGGTCGGCCAGGACAGCGTGACCGCCGTCGATGCGGGCACGGTGCGCTTCAACCTGCTCAAGCCGTTTGCAGCCTTCTTGCACGTGCTGCCATGGATCTGGGTCGTGTCCAAGGCGGATGTCGAGGCCAACCTGGGCAGCGACGATGGCCAGACCTATCTGCGTACCCAGACCGCTGCCTCGGGTGGCTTCAAGGTGCGCCGCGCAGAGGCCGGTAATCTGTACGAGCTCGATCGTGTAGACGGTTGGCAAAAAGGCGGCGGCAACCTCACGGGCGTGATCTGGCGCATCGTGCGCGAGACCGCCTCGCAGCGCCTCTTGATCCAACGCGGCGAAGTCCATATCGCGGTCGACTTGACCAGCGAGGACATGGACGCTCTCAAGGACAAGCCAGGGGTGGTGCGCATCATCGAGCCGGAGTACCGCACCTTCTCGATCAAGATGAACACCCGCCACGGCCCCATGGCCGACCTCGACCTGCGCAAGGCGGTGTCGTATGCCGTCAACTACAAGGGCATCCTAGACGCCGCTGGCTACGCCGACTTGATGGTGGGCCCGCTTCCCAACGGCATCCTGGGTCACAACCCGCAACTGGCCGTCTACCGCACTGACATGGCCAAGGCCAAGGAGCACCTGGCCAAGTCCAAGTCGCCCAATGGCGGCATCAAGCTGACCATGGCCTATGTCTCTGGCCTCGAGCAGCAGCGTCGCTTTGGGCTGGTGCTGCTCGACAGCCTCAAGCAGCTGAATATCCAACTGGACATCAAGCCCATGCTCTGGCCCGACATGGTCGCCGCCTGCGCAAAGCCCGAGACCTTCCCGGACTTCTTCCCGGTCTACCAGACCGCCAACTACGGCGACCCAGACAACGTGGCCTTTGCCGCGTACCACTCCTCGCGCAATGGCAACTGGCAAAACGCGGTGTATGCAAACCCCGAGGTCGACGCGCTCATCGAGCGTGGACGTGCCGAGCCCGATAGCGCCAAACGGGTGGCGATCTACCGTGACATGCAGCAGAAGGTCGTCGCCGATGCGCCCGACATCTTCGGTGTGCTGGAAAAGCGCAAGCTGGCGCTGCGTGACAATGTGAAGGGCTTCCAGTTCGCGCCGGTCGCCTCCAACGCCATCGAGTGCTTCGGCCTCTCGCTGACCTGAGTCGGGTCCTGACCGACTGACTCGCGCCGGTTCGCCCTGAGGGCTGCCGGCGCGCCTTGAGTACATCGCCCATGTGGTCCTATCTCGTCCGACGCCTGCTGCTGCTGGTCCCGGTGCTCCTGGGCCTGACGGTTCTGGTGTTCGCTATCGCCCGGTTGCTGCCCGGCGATCCGGTCGCCCTGGCCGCGGGCCCTAATGCTTCCCCTGCGGAGATCGCCGCCTATGGACGCGAATTCGGCCTGGACCGCCCGCTGTGGGAGCAATATGGCCGCTACCTGTGGGGCCTGCTGCAGGGAGACCTCGGTGTCTCCATCTACACCCGCCGTCCGGTGATCGAGGACCTGCGCGCCTACCTGCCAGCGACCCTGGAACTGGTGCTGGCAGCCATGACGCTGGCGGTGCTGGTCGGTGTGCCGATGGGCCTGTGGGCCGCGGTGCAGCGTGACCGCTGGCCCGACTACCTCTCGCGAGTGCTCGCCCTGGGCGCCATCTCGATGCCGCGCTTTTTCCTGGGCCTGCTGCTGCAACTGGGCCTGGCCATGGCCCTGGGCTGGTTGCCCCTGGGCGGGCGCTTTCCGATCACCGAGGAGTTGCCGCTGCGCATCACCGGCCTCCTCACCGTGGACGCCCTGCTTGCGGGCAACCTCAACGCCTTCTGGGTGGCCTGCCAGCACCTGTTGATGCCGGCCCTGGCCATGTCGCTTTCGCCCCTTGCCACCATCATGCGCATGATGCGCGGGTCCACGCTGGAGGTGCTTCAGCAGGACTATGTGCTCACCGAGCGCGCCTTGGGTCTGCCGCAGCGCCTGATCATCACCAAGTACGTGGCCCGTAATGCCTTCTCGGCCACGCTCACCGTCATTGGCCTGTACTTCGGTTGGCTCCTGGGCGGCACGGTGCTGGTCGAGACGGTGTTCGACTGGCCAGGTCTGGGCCTGTACGCCACCAAGGCGGTGGTGACGCAGGACTTCATGCCCATCATCGGCGTCACCTTGGTGATCGGTACCTTGTTCGTTCTGGTCAACCTACTGGTGGACCTGCTGTATGGCCTTCTCAATCCGAAGGTGCGTCCAGCATGAGCGCCGAGATGTCTACTCCCTCCGCCCGGCGGCCTCGTAGCGCGGGTCGTGAGGCTTGGCGGCGCGGTCTGTACCGCTTCGCCCAAAGCCGCCTGTCGGTGCTGGGTCTGGCGATCGTGTCCCTGCTGATGCTGATGGCGCTGGTCGGGCCCTGGCTGGCGCCCTATCCCGAGCATCTGGAGGGCGCGGTGAGCACCGCGGCCCGATTCCAGCCGCCCTCGGCGCAGCACTGGTTTGGCACCAACGAGATGGGCCAGGACGTTTTCTCCTTGGTGATGGGCGGCGCACGGGTGTCGGTACTGGCTGGCCTGGCGGTGGTCTTGCTAGGCGCCCTGGCTGGCACTCTGGTGGGCGGCATCGCTGGCTTTGCGGGGGGCTGGACCGACGACCTGCTGATGCGCCTGTCGGACCTCAAGCTCACCATCCCTGGCCTAGTGCTGGCGATGGCGGTCGCCGCGGCCCTGGGCCCGGGCATCTTCAACATGGTGGTGGCCATCTCCCTGTCCTGGTGGCCGGGCTATGCCCGTCTGGTTCGCGGCGAGGTCCTCGCGCGCAAGGAGGACTTGTATGTCACTGCTGCGCGCGCGATCGGTGCCCGGCCCGCGCGGCTGCTGCTGGTGCACATCTTGCCCAATGTGATGACGCCAGTCATCGTGAAGATGTCGCTGGACATGGGGTTTGCCATCCTCACCGTGGCCTCGCTGGGATTCATTGGTATCGGTGTCAAGCCACCCACGCCGGAGTGGGGCTCGCTGCTGTCTGTGGCGCGCAGCTACATGCCCGACTTCTGGTGGACGGCCATCTTTCCCGGCCTAGCCATCTTCCTGGCCGTGTTCGGCTTCAACCTGCTGGGTGACGGTCTGCGTGACGTCTTCGACCCGCGCTCACGTCGCTGAGGCCTCATGAGCGCTCCCCTTCTCGAGATCCGTGACCTGCATCTGTGGATGCGAAGCTTCGAGGGCGAGGCCCATGTGCTCCAGGGCGTTGACCTCCAGGTGGGCCATGGCGAGGTCTGGGGGGTGGTGGGCGAGACCGGCTGTGGCAAGTCCCTCACCGGCCTGTCGGTCTCGCGCCTCGTGCCCTCGCCACCGGCTCGCTATGGGCGGGGGCAGATCTTGTTCAATGGTCAGGACCTGCTGCAGATGTCCGAGGCCCAGATGCGACAGCTGCGCGGCGGTCGCATCGGCATGATTTTCCAGGACCCGACGACCAACCTCAACCCGTTATTTCGCATCAGCGAGCAGCTCGTCGATGTGGCCCTGGCCGCTGCCGCCTGGCGGCCTGAGCTTTTGGGCGTGCCGGCTGGCGCCAGTGCGCGCGAGAAGCGCCGGGCTGCCCGTGCCCTGTCGCTCGAGATGCTCGAGCGGGTGCGCATTCCCGATGCCGCCCAGCGCCTTGACGATTTCCCGCACCAGTTTTCCGGCGGCATGCGCCAGCGGGTGCTGATCGCCATGGCGCTGATCGGCCGGCCACAGTTGCTGATCGCCGACGAGCCCACCACCGCGCTGGACGTGTCGGTGCAGGCGCAAGTCCTCGCGCTGCTGCGGGACATGGTGCGCGACTTCCGCATGACCGTGCTGCTGATCACCCACAACCTTGGTGTCGTCGCCCAGGCCTGTTCGCATGTGGCGGTGATGTATGCCGGCAGCATCGTCGAGCGCGGCCCGGTTCAGGAGGTGATGAGGCGGCCCACGCATCCCTACACCCGTGCCCTGCTCGCAGCCATTCCCCGGCGCGAGATGGCGCGCGGTGCGCTCGAGGGCATCCCGGGGACGGTTCCGGACCTGATTCACCCCCCACCGGGTTGCCGCTTCGCGCCGCGTTGCGCGCGCGCGCAGGAAGGCTGCCGCGCGCAGGTGCCGGCGCTTGAGCCTGTTCCGTCCGCGCTGGCGGCCGGTGCCGGCCACGAGGTGGCTTGCTTCCACGCCCACCCTGTGGAGGCCGCATGCTGACGATCGAAGGTGTGCACAAGACCTACCCGGGCCAGCGCCGGGGCTGGCGCCGCAGCGCGCCCGTTCAGGCCCTGCAGGACGTGAGTTTGGAAATTACCCGCGGCGAGAGCTTCGGCCTGGTGGGCGAGTCGGGGTCCGGCAAAAGCACGCTGGCACGCTGCATCTTGCAGCTCGAGCCGGTGAGTCCGGGTCGCATCGTCTTCGAGGGCGAGGACCTGGCGCGCCTGTCGCCTGCCGCGATGCGCCATGCGCGCGCCCGCATCCAGATGGTCTTCCAGGATCCGCAGGCCAGCCTCAACCCCCGCATGTCGGTCCACGACATCGTGACCGAGCCTCTGGTCATCCACCGAGAGGTCATGGGCTTGGACGCACGCCAGCGTACCGAGCGTGCACTCGAGTTGCTGCAGCTGGTGGGCCTGGGCGAGCAGCACCTGTTTCGTAAGCCGCATGAATTTTCTGGTGGACAGCGCCAGCGCATCGGCATCGCCCGTGCCCTGGCGACCTCGCCCACGATGTTGCTGCTGGACGAGCCGACTTCAGCCCTCGACGTGTCGGTGCAAGCCCAAGTCTTGAATCTTCTGCACGAGCTGCAGCAGCGGCTCTCCCTGACCTATCTGTTCATCAGCCATGACCTGGCCGTCATCCGCTACATGTGCGACCGGGTCGCCCTGATCCACCACGGTCAGATCGTCGAGCAGGGCGACTGCCAGCAGGTGTTCGATGCGCCGCAAAGCGACTACGCGCGCCAGTTGTTGGCGGCGGTTCCCTCACTGGAGGGCATCGGCGCTGCAGGCTCGGACGGGCAACGGACCCCTACATGACGCGTATTGCCATCGGTGGCATGCGTCACGAGACCAACACCTTCGCGCCCACGCCTGCCGACTACGACGCTTTCTCGGTGCTCTCGGCCGAGCCCAGCCCGCTCGAGGGCGAAGCCCTGCTCACACGCCTGCGGGGCGCCAACATCCCGGTGCAGGGCGCACTGGACCGTCTGCAGGCCCTGGGTCACGCATGTGTGCCCTTGGTCTGGGCCGCTGCGTCGCCCTCTGCCCATGTCACCGAAGACGCATTCGAGCGAATCATCGGCCGGCTGGTGCAACGCCTGCGCGAGGCGGGGCCCGTGGACGGGGTGCTGCTGGACTTGCACGGCGCCATGGTCTGCACCCACCTCGAGGATGGCGAGGGCGAGATCTTGCGTCGTGTCCGCGCGGTGGTGGGTCCTCAGGTGCCAATTGCGGTCAGCCTGGACCTGCATGCCAACGTGACGCGGCAGATGTTCGAGCTGGCCGACGCGATCACCGTCTTTCGCACCTATCCGCATGTGGACTCAGCGCAGACCGGCGAGCGCGCCGCCGACTTGCTGCACGCCATGCTGGATAGTGGCCAGCGGCCGCACAAGGCCTTCGTCGCCTTTGACTACCTCACCTCGCTGCCTTCGCAGTGCACGACGGTGGCGCCAGCGCGTGACCTGTATCAACGGCTCGAAGCGCTTCAGGCGCGTAGCGGCGTCTCGCTGGATTTCGCCATGGGCTTTGCCATGGCCGACATCGCCGAGTGCGGGATGGCCTTGGTAGCCTACGGCCCTGATGCCAGTCAAACCCAGGCGGCCTTGGCCGACATGGCCGGCGCGATTCGCGCCGCCGAGCCGGACTTCGTGACCGAGGCGCTGGCGCCTGAAGAGGCGGTCCGGCGCGCGATGGCGCGTGGCCGCCCGGGCGCGCCGGTGGTTTTGGCCGACACCCAGGACAACCCCGGTGCCGGCGGTGACGGCAACACAACGGGCTTGCTCCGAGCGCTGGTCGAGGCGGCTGCGACGGATGCGGTGCTGGCGCTCCTGATCGACGCCAATGCCGCCGACCAGGCGCACGCGCTCGGTGAAGGTGGACGCGGGCAATTTCGACTTGGCGCATCGGCCGATCGCATCGGCGGTGGCCCGGTGGCGGGCGAATTCGAGGTCGAGCGTCTGGGCGACGGTGATATTCACTGTACCGGCCCGATGTTTGCAGGCTGGCACCTGCAACTCGGGCGGATGGCCTGCTTGCGTCACGTGACCAGCGGCGTGCGTGTGGTGCTGGCCAGTCGCAAGTTTCAGGCGGCCGATCAAGCGCTATTGCGGCATGTGGGTGTGGAGCCTGCGCGCCAGGCCCTGCTGGCACTCAAAAGCTCGGTCCATTTCCGCAACGATTTTGAGGCGCTCGCCGCTGAGGTCATGATCGTCAAGAGTCCCGGGCCCTGCACCCTCGACCCGGCAGACCTCGACTGGCGCCGGCTTCGCCCCGGCGTGCGTCTGGGACCCTTGGGGCCAGTGCGACACCCGGATTGAGCACCCTCCATCAGCCCAGGTCGAGCAGTCCCTTGAGCGCTGGATTTTTGCGGTGTGCGAGGACCTGCTCGTTGATCAGCGCCGGCGGCAGCCCGAACACCCTTTCCACCACCCGTGCGTACACCGCCGCCACATCGGTGGTCGCGGGCAGGTCGCGGCCCTCGAACAGTTGCGGCTTGCGCAGGCCTTGCCACTGCGCGTAGACCCGCGACTCATGCACCAGCCCACCGGCAAGCAGGCAGCAGCTGCCGACGCCATGGTCGGTGCCAGTGGTGCCGTTTTCTGCCGCTGTTCTGCCGAACTCGGTCACGGTGACCACGAGTGACTTGGCCCACATCGGGCCCATGTGGGTCTTGAAGGCCGCCACCACCCGGTCGAGCGTTGCGAGTAGATCGGCATGGCTGCCGGTGTCGCCGCCCTGGCTGGCGTGGGTGTCGAAGCCATGGGTGAAGTCGATCAGCCCCAGCCGCGGGCCCTGGGGCGCGCGCATCTCCTCGGCCGCCAGGCGGCCAAGTTCTGGCAGCGAGCGCGCCGTCGCGAAATCGGGACGCACGCCCTGTGTTTGGCGCAGGCGCAGGCTCTCTGTCTGAATCACCGGGGCCAAGGGCGCCAGCAGCGGGTCGCTGGCCCAGACTTGCGTCAAGGCTTGTGCCACCGGCTCGCTGGGGATGGGCATCCAGTTGGGGAACTGGGTGGAGGCCTGGTGATTGCCACGAAGAATTAGGGGCATCGGGATCGAGATCGCAACACCACCACCAGCCTGAGCCGCCTGCATGGCCCGACCCAGCCAGCCCGAGGACGAGGTGTAGGGCTTGGCCATCCCCGATTGCATGATGTCCTGGCCCTCGAAATGAGAGCGCCCGGTGTAGGCGAAGCCGGTGGCGTGCACGATGGCCAGCTGGCCATCGTTCCAGATCTGGTGCAGCTGCTTCATGGCCGGGTGCAAGGCGAAGGAGCCGTCCAGTCGTAAGCCGCCGCGGATGCCGATGGTGGGCCGAATGGCTTCGTAGTCCGCGTCTCCCACTGGCGGCACAGCGGTCAGGCCGTCCATGCCGCCGCGCAGCATCACGACCAGCAATCGCGGCGCGTCCGCGTCCGCGTCGGCGCTGGCCCAGGCCGAGGGCACCGCCGCGAAATTGAGCGCGGCCAGGCCGCTGGCGCTGCGCAGGAAGTGTCGACGGTCCATCTTCATCTGGCCCACATCAGGCCCACAAAAGGGAGGGGCTCACGTGGAGCAAGGTGTTGGCGCTGCGCAGGTCACGGCGCGCCAGCGCTGTGCGCACCAGCGCCTGCTCGGCGCTGCCCTCGGCGAGGTGCCGCTCGGACTGCACTTCGAGCATTCGCACCATTGCTGCGGGCTGGCGCCCCAGGTCGTTGGACAGCAGCCCGGCGTAGCGCACCCGGCGGTCCATCAACTCTTTGGAAATCCAGTCCACCGAACGAATCGGCCAGCCATTGGGCTGGGGGCAGCGGGGAATCGGCTGGCCCAAATCCCCGAGCAGATAGTGCGTCTTGATTCCGCCGCGATCGTCCACCGGGATCGCTCGGGGCAGATCGAGTCCGGTGAGAGTGAGGCACTGCAGCAGCCAGGCTTCGGGCGAGGCGAGCTTGCGGGTACTCGCGATATGCGCCCAGCACATTTCGATGACCGCACGGTGCACCGCCGGCAGGTCGCCGCGGCTTTGCCTGAATACTTGCTCCACATGCGCCACCGCCTGTGGCGGAGGCTCGTCGTCGATGAAATACACGCACAGCTTGCGCGCCAGGTGCCGGGCGGTTGCGGGGTGCTGGGCCAGGTCGGTTACCAGGTCTGCAAGCTTGCTGTCTTGGCGAACGAAGGCGGTGTAGGTTTTACCCATGACCGTTTGCGCACCCGGCTCGTGGTGGTTGAAGTCAAAGTAGGTGCCCAGGGGTACACCGGGTTTGTGGTGACGGTCAGGCTTCATGTCACGCCAGCCGGTGAGCAGCAGCGTGGTGGCCTCAACATCCTGCTGGGTATAGCCGCCCTCCGGGCTGAGGGAAAAAAGCTCGAGCAGCTCCCGGCCCAGATTCTCATTGACGCTTCGACGGGTCCAGCCCTCGCGCACGGCGCGCGAGCGCGGGCCGGTGTTCTCGTTGTTGTCCAAATAGACCAGCATCGCCGGGTGGACTGTCGCGTGCCACAGCAGGTCGCGAAAATTCCCCAGCATCTTCGTGCGTAGCGACCGCTGGAAGGGCCCGACCAGGGTGTCGTTGTTCTGATTGCCCGGCGCCACCATGAAGTGGTTGGCCCAAAAATGCCAGAAGCGCTCGAATACCGGCGCGGCCCCATGCAAGGCGGTGCTGGCGCGGGCCTGCGCCTCCTTCCAGTGCTCAAGGCGGTGGTAGGGAATCTCGATCTCGCGCTTGCGCTCTTCTGCGTATTGCTCGCGTGGCAGGCTGCGGCCCTTGGCAAAGGAGGCCCGCTCCGCCTCCTGGTGCCGGTGGAAGGCGGTCATCACCTCGTCCATCTCCCACAGCAGGCGCATGCCCTCGGGCAGGTCGGCGCGGCGAGTGCCGTCGCGCTCAAGGATGTCGATGGGGGGTACTTGGGCGACTTGCGCCTGCGCCCAGTTCAGCGGGTCGGCTGGCAGCTGCGCGTCGGCCCGCAGGCCGAAGGCGACCCGGCGGGTGAATCGGTGAACCAGCGGCGTCGCCTGTGGGGGCATGGACAGCGTAGGAGTGTTTGGCGCGGCTGGCGGGGATCGAACCCACGACCCTTGGCTTCGGAGGCCAATACTCTATCCACTGAGCTACAGCCGCGCGTGAGCGTCGATTGTACCGGGGCACAGTCCGATGGTGCGCGGGGCAATGTGGTCCGTCGGGATCTGTCCGGGGTGCCCCTCTATAATCGTTGGTTGTTTCGAATCCGTCCGACAACTCTCCCCGCATTTCCCCCAGAGGACGCCATGAGCGATAACCATCAGGAAGAAGCCCACACCGGCCCGATCAAGACCCCGAAGCAGCTCATGTGGGCGTCGCTCGCCGCATTCGTCATTCCGGTTTTCATCATCATCGGCCTGGTGGCCTATGTCACCTCCGAGAGCAAGCCCGCAGGTAGCGGTCAGCCCGAGCGCTACGCACTCGGTGGCCTGAGCACCAAGGACCAGGAGCGCGGCGTGGCGGAGCGTTTGCGCAAGGTCGGTGAGGTCGAGATTCGTGACGCCGACCGCCCCCTGCGTGCTGGCGAAGAGGTCTACAAGGCCCAGTGCGTCGCTTGCCACGCGAGCGGCGCCGCGGGTGCTCCTAAGTTCGGTGATGCCGGCGCCTGGGGCGCGCGTATTGCCAAGGGCTACGACGCCCTGCTGACCTCTGCCCTCAAGGGCAAGGGCGCGATGGGCGCCCAAGGCGGTGGCGACTTTGACGACATCGAAATCGGTCGCAGCGTGGTCTATTTGACCAACGCCGCCGGCGGCAAGTTCCCCATTCCCGACCGGCCGGCTGCTGCCGCATCCGCCGCGAAGTAAGGCGGACTCCGCTCATGCAAAGGCAGGCCCATGGCCTGCCTTTTTCTTGGGTGCTGGCACGCGCTGCGCAGCCAATGCCTTCTTGGATCTAGCTTGCTCTGGTCTCGCTAGGGCTGCGCACGAAGCCAAAGCGTGCCGGGAGCGACTGGCTCTCCACCGCCTCCGGCTGCCAGCGCCCGGACTCCACCGCCTCGGCGGCCAGACCCATGTCGAGGCTGTGGACGAGGCCAAAACCGATGTCGCTATCCAGGTACAGGTGGCCCAGCTCGTCGAGGTAGCAGCCCCGCACCTGCGCAGCACGTCCGGTATGGGCCTCGACGCTGCCGTCTGCCGCCAGGCGCCAGACCAGCGGCGTGACCTCGAGCTCGACATAGACCCGTTGCGGTCCGTTCTGAAAGAACCACTGGCCCTGGGCGTCGCGCTCGTAGTTGCGGTGGATGAACTCGACCAGCTTTTCGTGCCGCAGCAGCGAGCCCTTGGCCTGTCGAAACGGGCCCTGCGCTTGCACCCGATCGTCGCGCATGTACCAGCCGCCTCGGGCGTCCAGCCCCAGCCAGCCGTAGCAGTGGGGCACATGGGGCCACTTGGCGATGGCCTGGCGCACGATATCGTCCATGCGCTGATTATCAGCGTGCGCTAGCGAAGGAAAGCGTCGTAGCCGGTCTTGAAGATCAGGGCGCTGACCACCAGAATGAACATGCCGCGCACGAATCCGGCGCCATGACGCAGGGCCAGCCGCGTACCCAGCAGACTGCCAGCGATGTTGGCCAGGGCAAGGGCCACGGCGTAGTGCCACCAGACATGGCCCTTGACCGCAAAGAGGGTCAGTGCGGCGGCGTTGGTCGCGACATTGAGCAATTTGGCAGCGGCCGAGGCGTGCAGGAAGTCGTAGCCCAAGACCCGTACGAACAGAAAGATAAAGAAGCTGCCGGTGCCCGGGCCGAAGAAGCCGTCGTAGAAGCCGATGGCCAAGCCAATCGCCATCGCCGCCAGACGCTCGGGCCCCGGCGCCAGACGCGGCGCATGCTCGCGCCCTAGGTCCTTGCGCGCGAGGGTGTAGGCCAGTACCACAAGCAGCACCAGCGGCAGGCCCTTGCGCAGAAAGTCTGCCGAGATCACGGTCACGCACCAGGCCCCTGTGAACCCGCCCGCCAGTCCGGCAAGTGCGGCAGGCAGCAAGGCGCGCCAAGGCAGCGTGACCCGGCGCCCGTACTGGAATGCGGCGAAAGACGTGCCGCAGATGGAGGCGCTCTTGTTCAGGCCGAAGAGCGATGCGGGAGCCGCCTGGGGAAAGATGGCAAAGAGTGCGGGCGTCAGAATGAGGCCGCCGCCGCCGACGATCGAATCCACGAAGCCGGCCCCCAGCGAGGCCAGCACCATCAGCAGCAAGTCCATGGGGGCGATTGTCTCATCGGCCCTGCGCGTACCGTTGCGATCGGCCTGCCAAAAAGGCAAAGGCGCCTCACGGCGCCTTTGCTTGGGCGCCTCATCGTGGAGGCGTCCGTCTTGTTCTGTCGATGTCTCCGATGTCTCCTCGGACCTCTCGCTTTTCAGCAGCCGCCCTAGGGTGGCCTGCGAGTTGTCGAGACTCTAGCCCCCGGCCCCGCGGCGGGGCATCAGGACTTTCCCGGCCCTGGCGGAAACCCTCGGCAAGGGCCGGTCGAGGCCGAAGACGAGGAGCAGTGCCTCGGTCAGGGCCGCGGCCAGAACGATGGCCCGGAAGGGCCTACGGGGGCCCGTTCAGGCCGCTGCCGACAGCACCCAGTTGGCGGCCTTCTCCGCCATCATGAGGGTGGGCGCGTTGGTGTTGCCGCTGGTGATGGTGGGCATGGCGCCCGCGTCCACCACCCGCAGCCCTGCCACGCCGCGTACCCGCAGTTCGGAGTCGAGGACCGCCATCGGATCGTCGTCCCGGCCCATTTTGGTTGTACCCACCGGGTGGAAGATGGTGGTCGCGATGTCACCCGCCAGTCGGGCCAGGTCCTCGTCGCTCTCATACTGCGGCCCTGGCTTCCACTCCTGGGGCTGGTAGCGAGCCAGCGCCGGCTGGCTGGCGATACGCCGCACCACCCGCAGGGATTGCGCCGCCACCTCCCGGTCCTCGGTCGTGCTCAGGTAGTTCGGCGCGATCCGGGGCGCGTCCTCGAAGCGCGCACTGACCAGACTCACCTTGCCCCGGCTGCTAGGGTTGAGGTTGCAAACGCTGGCGGTGAAGGCGTCGAAGCGGTGCAGCGGCTCGCCGAAGGCGTCCAGGCTCAGGGGCTGTACGTGGAACTCCAGATCGGGCCAGGGCTTGTCGGGACTGCTGCGGGTGAAGGCGCCCAGCTGCGAGGGCGCCATGCTCATGGGGCCGGATCGGCGCAAGGCGTACTCCAGGCCGATGCCCAGA
>Ga0164293_10001778_pt1 | contig 18139 bp, 16 predicted proteins | sample GEODES118metaG_FD_111487 | JGI IMG/M metagenome (GOLD analysis project Ga0164293, IMG submission 111487) | Eutrophic lake water microbial communities from Lake Mendota, Wisconsin, USA - GEODES118 metaG | ecosystem: Environmental > Aquatic > Freshwater > Lake | place: USA: Lake Mendota...
AGAGGCCTAGGCGTTCCATTGCTTTTTTTAATAGTGCCTTGCCTGGGTCACCTATTTCACATATTTTCTTCACCATTTCGGCAGGCATCATGGCGTTGGAGTGAATTTCTTCAAACTCCTTAAAACGCTCAATTTGAATTTCTCGGGCTTTTACTACACGTTCTCTTATTTCCGAAGAAGTTTCGTTTTTACGCGTGGAAGAAATCTCATCAAAACTCACAGGAGTTACCTCCACGTGCAAGTCAATTCTGTCCAAAAGTGGACCAGAAATTTTGTTTAAATACTTCTCCACAGCTCCTGGAGGACATGAGCAGTCTTTTTCAGGATGATTATAATAGCCGCAGGGACAAGGATTCATACTGGCAATGAGCATAAAACTTGATGGAAATTCTACCGCCAATCGTGTTCTTGAAATCACTACTTTACGTTCTTCAAGTGGCTGACGCATTACTTCCAAAACTGTCCGTTTGAATTCTGGCAATTCGTCGAGAAACAATACACCATTATGTGCCAAAGATATTTCTCCGGGTTGAGGAAAACTCCCACCACCTACCAAGGCGGCATCTGAAATGGTATGATGCGGATTGCGAAAAGGCCTTCTTGCAATCAAAGAGGATGAAGAGTCTAATTTACCGGCCACGGAGTGTATTTTGGTGGTTTCCAATGCCTCCATCAGCGTCAAAGGTGGCAAAATGGATGGCAATCGCTTGGCCAACATCGTTTTACCTGCTCCTGGCGGGCCAATCATGATAGCATTGTGCCCACCCGCGGCTGCAATCTCCAATGCCCTTTTGATGTTTTCCTGCCCTTGCACGTGCGAGAAATCGGCCTCATACTCATTGATGGTATGATAAAAAATATCTCTGGTGTCGGTTATGAGCGGTTTTATGTCTATCTCCCCAGTCAAAAACCCAACAGCTTCTTGTAGTGTTTCTACCGGAATAACGTCCAAATTGTTTACAATGGAAGCCTCTAATGCATTTTCTTTTGGCAAAATAAATCCCTTGAGCTTATTGGCTCTCGCCTCTATCGCTATCGGCAAAACTCCCTTTATTGGTCTAAGTTTTCCATCTAACGACAACTCTCCAAGTATCACATATTCCTTGAGGTCTTTTTCATACTCCAACTTTCCGCCAGAGGTAAGCATACATACCGCTATGGGCAAATCGTACGCCGAACCTTCTTTCCTTATATCAGCCGGAGCCAAATTTATAATGGTTTTATATCTAGAAAGTTCGAATCCACCATTTTTTAATGAGGCATCTATTCTTTGCAAACTTTCTCGAACAGCATTGTCTGGCAAACCAACTACGCTAACACCGAAGCCACCTTTCAGCACGCTTACTTCTACTGTTATTAAGGCTGCACTTACACCGTAAACCGCAGCACCAAATGTTGTGGATAACATAAATTAATTAGGTGTTTATTGTTCCCAACGCCAATCCTTACCAATGATTAGCTCTTTTTTGAGGTTTTGTTTTGTTAAAAATTCTTTAGTTTCTTCGTCTGTCATGGTTTTAGTAGGTAGCTCGTCCATGTTGGCAAGGGCATATAGCATCATGGCCGTAAACCTCACATTGTTATTGATTTGGTCCTTGTTAATAAGGTCAAATCTGTCACAATTGGCATGATAACAATTATATGCTTTCACAGGAAAACTACCCGAAGGCGAACACGTAGACACTCCTCGAAGCATAAATGGCTGATTGTCGCTATGCAAACCTGCGGCGTTACGGTTCATATTTTTATATTCTGGGTCCACGGTCCTCATTATTTCCCCTATCTCATCCATCTTGGCTTTTAAGGCATCATTTCCTCCTGCATTAAAACCCATGGTGTTGTTTACCATGTCTAGGTTCATCATCAGCTTCACATTGTTTAACTGCTTGGTTTCCAGATATTTTTTGACCATGTGCCTTGACCCCAACAAGCCTTGCTCCTCGCCCATAAACATCGTAAATTCTATGGTACGTTTTGTTTTCAAGTTTAGTGCCTTAAATACTCTGGCTACGTCTAAAATAGAAAAAGAACCGATTCCGTTGTCCATAGCTCCGGTGGCCAAATCCCATGAGTCGAGGTGCCCACCGATAACTATTTTCTCGTTTTTATATTTTTTAGAAGTTCCAGGAAGCGTAGCCACTACGTTTCTTGCGTTTATTGGTCGACTGAAGTTTCGCATATCAATTACCGCCAAAATATTCTTCTCGTCTCTTATCCAACGTCTCATACTTTTGCCAGATTCTACCGACACACAAACGGCCGGAATCGGGATTAACTCACCTGTGACCGAGGCTGTTCCAGTCAACAAAACTCCGCCTTCAACTGCATTGGCAATTATAACTCCAGTAGCTCCATATTGAATAGCCAAGGCGGTTTTCTCAGAACGATGTAAATTCTTTTTGCTCTTGTTCGCTTCAGCTTGTATATTGATATTAAACAATGCTACCTTTCCCTTAACCTGGTCTTTGACCTTCTCGAAGTCCTCCTCTAATCCATCGCCACAATCGACAATTTTGCCTGTAACATGTGAAGAAACCGGTGAATGTGCAAGTGCAACTACTTTATAATCAACATAGTTATCGCTTTTCTCAGGAACGAGCGTAAGACTAACGGTGTCTCTTGACCACGACTCCACCACGAAAGGTTGATATTGCGTATTCGCAAATCCATATTTTTTCAGGAGATTATAAGCATACTCCTCTGCCTTTTTGCCGTTGGTGCTTCCGGTTAGTCGATGGCCTATGGTTGATGTTGCCTCTCCCAACGTTTCATACACCTTACCGTTTTGCAAAACATCCTGATTTATTTTAGAGAAAATGACTCTCAAGTCTGCATCTTTAGTCTTAAAAGCACTTACTCCAAGTAAAAATATAAATGCTGCAAAAAAATAATTTTTCATAATGATGATCTGTTAATAGGAAGTTTTAAGGTTTGAAGCTTAGATTTGCTTTGTATTTAATTAAATTAAAGCATAAATATAAATATTTTTTTTTATTTCAGTTTTTAAATCTTTGTTCAGATGAAAAAAACACTTTTGGTTCTATTAAATTTAATGGTAATTAACGGATTAATGGCACAAAAAATGACTTCGGCGGGTTTGACAGCACCCAAAGCTACAAAAAAACCTCATCCAATGACTATTCACAATCACACCAGAGTGGATGAATATTATTGGCTCAATAAACGAGAAGATAGCGAGGTGATAGACTATTTAAATAGCGAAAATACTTACACCGAAAAAGTAATGACTTCATTAGAAAGTCAAAAAAATGCACTCTTTGAAGAAATGAAAAGTCGCATCAAAGAAAAAGATGAATCGGTGCCTTATAAAGATGGCTCCTATTTTTATTATTCCAAATTTGTGGAAGGTGGAGAGTATGCTATTTTTTGCAGAAAATATAAATCACTTGATGCCAGAGAAGAAATAATGCTTGACGGTAACAAAATGGCAAAAGGACAAACATATTTCAACATTGGAGGTTTTGAAATATCTGACAATGAAGAAATAATAGCTTTTGGAGAAGACACCGTAAGTAGGAGAAATTATAATTTACAGTTTAAAAACCTCAAAACCGGCCAGATCTATCCCGAAAAAATACCAAACACCGACGGCGGAAGCTATGCTTGGGCTGCTGATAATAAGACATTTTTCTATGTGTCAAGAGACCAACAAACCTTGCTAGGCAACAAAGTTTACAAACATATTTTAGGAACAGACCCTAAAACCGACATATTGGTCTATGAAGAAAAAAATAACCAATATTACATGGGTATTGGTAGAATGAAATCCAAAAAATACGTCGTTATTTTCTCTGAACAAAATGGAATAGCCACTGAATATCAACTAATTAATGCCGCCACTCCAAATGTAGCACCTAAGACTTTCTTGAAAAGAAAAAATGGACTGGAGTATTATTTGGAACACTATGAAAATAAGTTTTTTATACGTACCAACCTCGAAAGTTCTCCTAACTATCAACTGATGGAAGTGGACGAAAATCTAGGTGGAAATCCGAAGAATTGGAAGACCAAAATTGCCCATCGCAACGATGTTTTCTTAGAAGGTTTAGAGGTTTTCAAAAACCATCTGGTTTTACAAGAACGTAAAGAAGGCCTCATTCAGTTGAGAATAATAGATCAAAAGACACAAAAAGAACATTTTCTAGACTTTGGTGAACCTACCTACGATGCTTACATTGGTACAAATCCAGAATTTGACACCAATACGCTCAGATTTGGATACAATTCAATGACCACACCGAATTCGACTTTCGACTACGACATGAATACCAAAGCCAAAGATCTCAAAAAGGAACAAGAGGTTCTGGGAGGATTTGACAAAGCGAATTATAAAACAGAGCGAATTTATGTAACAGCCCGAGACGGTGCCAAAGTACCAGTATCTATAGTTTACCACAAAGACACTAAAATAGATGGCGGTTCGCCCTTGTTGCAATATGCCTATGGTTCTTATGGTTCCTCCATGGATGCTTCATTTAGCTCAACAAGACTAAGTCTTCTCAATAGAGGCTTCGTTTATGCTATTTGTCACATTAGAGGTGGCCAAGAAATGGGAAGGCAATGGTACGAAGATGGCAAAATGTTTAAAAAAATAAATACTTTCAACGATTTCGTGGATTGTTCAAAAGCCTTAATTGACCGAAATTATACCAAGAAGGAGAATTTGTTCGCAATGGGAGGCAGTGCAGGTGGACTTTTGATGGGTGCTATTATCAACCAAGCACCTGAATTATATAAGGGAATTGTGGCCGCAGTACCCTTTGTAGATGTCGTGACCACAATGCTCGACGAATCCATTCCTCTTACTACTGGAGAATTTGAGGAGTGGGGAAACCCAAAAAACAAAGCATCGCATGACTACATGCTTTCCTACTCGCCTTATGACAATGTAGAAAAGAAAAAATATCCCAATATGCTAATTACTACAGGATTACACGATAGTCAAGTGCAATATTGGGAACCTGCAAAATGGGTGGCAAAGCTAAGAGATTACAAAACAGACGAAAACATCCTACTCCTTCACACAGATATGTCCTCTGGACATGGTGGAGCATCGGGAAGATTTTCGGCTCTAAAAAACACCGCATTGATGTACACTTTCATTTTGGATTTGGCACAAAAACTCAATTAAAATTTTAATAAAACCCTTAAATGTTTTATTTAATTCTAATTTATCATATTTTTGTACATTATTATACATCTAATGATTGTTCAGCAATATTTTTTGTATTAAATTCATTCAAAATTTTTCCAATAATACTTAAATTCAAATGAAGAAGGTAACATTTTTAATCTTAGCTTTCTTTGCTTTTGGCTCCATTACAACAAAGGCACAAGACTCTTGTACTGTTTGCAAACCTTACCCTTGGGAGATTGGAGCTACTATAGGAGTCAACCAATACTTTGGTGACATGCACTGCAGCAAACCGTATACATCTCAAAACAATCCGATGTTTGGCTTATTTGTCAGAAGACACATCAGCGATTACTTTGCACTTAGGCCGCAAGTTCTTGTTGGTAGGTTAGCTGGTAGAGACCTTGACAATCCTGATGGGTTGTGGGACTACAGAAGATTGAGGTTTTCATCTACCCCTTTTGTGGAAGCTGCAGTACTTGGTGAGTTTTACCCTCTAAAAGAGAGAAAATTCTCTTGCGATGGTTTTATGAAGAAAACCCTAACTCCATATATTTTTGGTGGTATTGGTGCAACATACAGCAATCCTACCATTTACCAAGAATCTGGTGCTCAGTTCCCTGTTATTCCGAGAGATTTACAAGCTGATCGAGATCACACAGCCAAGTTTGGAAATAGAATCGCAGCCGTTATTCCTGTGGGTTTGGGTCTAAAATATAATATTGCAAAAAGATTTACTTTAGGTGCTGAAGCTGGCTACAGATTCTCCAGCTCGGATTACCTAGACGGATTAAGCCTTGCCGGTAATTCTGATAGAAAAGACGGTTATTTTTTAGCCAACGTTTTAGGATCCTACAGATTTGGAGATAAAGATACTGACAAGGACGGTGTGGTCGACAAATGTGATGTTTGTGTTAACGAAGCAGGTTTGCCCAAATTCCAAGGTTGTCCTGATACAGACGTTGACGGTGTGCCAGATAAAGACGACGAATGCCCAACTGTTGCAGGTCCAATTGGCCTAAAGGGCTGTCCAGATAGCGACGGCGATGGTATTGCTGATAAAGACGATGCTTGTCCAACGCTTGTCGGTCCAGCTTACCTAAAAGGATGTCCTGACAAAGACTTTGACGGTGTTGCTGACAAAGATGATGCTTGTCCAGATATTGCTGGAGTGAAAGAGCTAAAAGGTTGTCCTGATACTGATGGGGATGGTATAGGCGACAAAGACGATGCTTGCCCTAATTCCGCAGGTCCTGCTTCTCTTAACGGTTGTCCTGACACAGATGGCGACGGAGTAGCGGATACAAACGATGATTGTATAAATGTAAAAGGTTTAGCTTCAGCAAACGGATGTCCTGATAGCGATGGTGATGGCGTGCCTGACAATAAAGATTTATGTCCATCTGTTCCTGGTTTGATGAGTAACCAAGGCTGTCCAGAAGGTTATGTAAATGGTGTTGCTCCTATGAAAGGGTACAAGTCTGCTAGTGGTTGTATAATAACAGCCAACGAACTGGAGCAGTTGAGTTTCGCAGCTCAAGGAATTGAATTCTATCCTGGTACTAATAAATTGAAGCCCTCTTCTTACAAATCTTTACAAAGAGTATGCGATGTTCTTGTAAGATGTAAAGATGCTAATTTAACCATTAATACTTACAATGATGGTGGAACTGGTTCTCAAAATGTAAGACTAGCTAAGCTAAGAGCATCTGCTATTTATTCTTATTTCATGAATAAGAAATGTGTATCTAAAGCTAGAATGTCCTTTGATGGATTTGGTGACGAAGACCCAAATACATTTTACACGAACGCAACTGGAGCAAAATCTGGCTCTAGAACAGAATTCTTATTGAAATAATGATATCTAATTGATAAATAAAAGCGACTTTCGGGTCGCTTTTTTTATGCCTAACATTTAGGCCTATCTTCTGTTAATATTACCAAAAAGAAAAGGCATTCTAAATTTCTTTATAATGCCTTCTCCAAATTACAAATTTTGCTACTTTCTATACTTCCCAACCTTTGCGGTAAGTACGACCAACAAATTGATTGGCTTCCTCGAGATTTGTGATTCTCATGTTTTCACCATCCCAAAGCAGTTTCTTACGAGCGAAGAACTCCATTTTACCTTTGCTGTCCTCACGTCTCAGCATGTAACTTCTGATGGCCAAGTTACCCATTAAAACAGTCTCCGTCATAGGACCAGCATAATCAAAAGACGAAGTCAAGCCCAAGTGTTCCTTGCTCTTAAAGCCAGCCTTACAAGCGTCTACCCAAAGTCGCTGGTGACCATACTCTGACTCCATATTTTTCGGTAAATCTGGACCTAATTCCCTGGTTCCATCATTCAAAAACAACTTTGGCATCATAGGAGAGCTATCGTTGATGTTCGTGGTTATTATACCCTTCTCGCCAATAATCATTACACCGTTAGCACTATTTGTACCACCAATATCTTCATTTGCCGGAATAATGTCTGGATGAGAAGGTCTGATGCCACCATCACTCCAAGTCATTTCTATTTTCGATTTACTTTTTGGTGTCTCGCCAAAATGCAAAGTGATAAAAGACGAAGCAGGACAACCTTCAGGATTATAGTCTGCGTTCCACATTTTGGTATAAACCGAGGCTACACTACATTCCGCGTCCGTTGGATATTTTAAGCCTAGTGTACGAAACGGAATATCAATCAAATGACAACCTACATCTCCCAATGCCCCTGTGCCGTAATCCCACCATCCACGCCAGTTAAATGGGTGCATATTGGGTGTAAAAGCCTTAAATTCCGAAGGCCCTAACCACATATCCCAATCCAAATCTTTTGGTTTTAAGCTATCGTCAGGTTTTGGCATAGCACCACCTTGTGGCCAAACTGGGCGGTTTGTCCAAATCTGCACTTTACCAATTTTACCCAATTTGCCAGAGTCCACCCACATCTGAACAGTCTTCAACAATGGATTTGATGCCCCTTGATTACCCATTTGACTCACTATCTTATACTTCCTGGCCATTTCGGTGAGCAATCTAGCCTCGCGAATATTATGAGTCATTGGCTTTTGAACATACACGTGTTTGCCTCTTTCCATGGCATATTTCGCAGCTGGACCATGCACATGGTCAGGTGTTGAAATAGTGACTGCATCTATGTCTTTCATGGTATCCAACATTTCACGGTAATCGGCAAAACGTTTGGCGTTTGGAAACAGTTTTACTGTATCGGCAGCAGATCCTGAAAAATCAACATCACAAAGAGCTGTTACCCTTTCACGACCATTAACTGAAGCATTTTTAATATCGCTCCTACCCTTTCCTCCCGCTCCAATAGCCGCAAGATTTAATTGATCACTTGGCGAAACAAAACCAATACCACCGAGTACATTTCTAGGCACTATAAAAAATGAAGAGGCAATAGCTCCATTTTTTATGAATGACCGCCGAGAATTTTCTTTTTCTTTTTTGCTCATTTTGTTTTAAGATTGAATAAATATTGAATTACTACTTTTTAAATACAATTTACAAAAATTAATGAAAACTTAAACTTAAAACCGTCTAATATGTAAAATTTAGTAGACCAAAAAAAATATTCTTCATGGCCAATACATCGCAATTTTCTTTTTTAGAAAAGTAACACTTCTTTCTAGTTGCTCCATTCCTTCCACACCATCTTCTATACTAATCCAGCCATCGAAACCAACCCTTTTTAGCTCACTAAAAATAGCGTCATAATCGTTTAGTCCTTTGCCAATTTCACCATGTCGAAGCCGTTTGGCATATCCAACGGCTCCGCCTTCTTCTTTTCTCAAATCTTCAATGGTACCTTCAATAAGATATCGATCACTCGCATGCATGGTAACAACCCTATGCGAAACCCTATAAAGAAGCTCAAGAGGGTCCTCACCTGCTAAAAAAGTATTACTTGGGTCATAATTAACTCCAAAACTGGGATGATTTATTCTTCCTACCAATTCGCAGAATACATCCATTTTCTGGGCAAATTCAGGAAATTCCCAAAAATCATCCTTATAATGATTTTCAATTATTAGTGTAATTCCGCATTCAGCGGCAAAAGGTAGGCATTCCTCTATACATTCAACGGCATATTGAATGCCTTCTTCAACAGTAAGTTCTGGTCGACGTTGACCCGAAAGCACCCTGCAATACTTCCCGCCAAGCGTTTGGCACATTCTTATCCAGTTTTTCTGTTTTTCTATTTCTTTTTGTCTAAAAGCCAGATCTGGATGTGTAAAGTCCGGAGAACAGCAGAGCATCGGAATTTGCTTACCTTTTGCAGCTACTTCTTCCTTAAACTTTTCCCAATTTTCAATATCCTGCATTTCTAAAAAACCAGCATACCACTCCAGCCCTTCAATGTCTAATTTCGATGCAAGCTCTATCCACTCTGACACCTTCATCGTACCAGTTTTACACAATTCTTGCATAAAAGCTTTGGGAAATGCGGCTAACTTAGGCATTGTCTAAATCATATTTAATTGGTAATAACTATATCTTTTGGCATATTTCGGCCTATTAAAGGAAACTGCTCCATATCAAAAACCTGACTACTTATGGGCCCACAATAATCGCTCAATAGGAATGCCGCCATATTGGCAATCTCTTCTGGTTTAAAAATACGGCCAGAAGGAGCAAAAAAACCTGAAATATCTTCGAACCAATTCTCTTTCATTCCTTGCTCCTTTTTATTAAGTTTTTCTTTGTCCGTTAATACCCAGCCCGGATTAATCTGATTGACCCGAATACCCCTTTGACGGAACAAAGAATCACCCAAATTTCTTGTAAGGGTCATCAAAGCACCTTTGGAAACAGAATAAGCCAAAAGGTGAGGCTCACCCCCCCAGGCATTTATGGAACCTATGTTGAGCACACATCCAGCATTTTCAGACAATTCCTTAGTTCCAGCTTGAATTAGGGCAAAAGGGGCTATGGTATTTACTTTAAACATTTTTTCGAAAAAGGCAATTTCTGTATCATCAATGTCTGAAGTAGCTATAAAAGCAGCATTATTTACAACGGCACTCAACTTCCCGAAAGTTTTTACGGCCATTTCAACGAGCAAATGGGGTAAATGACTTTCTGTAACATCACCAATAACCAAATGAGCATTTGCCTTTCCCAAAAAACCAACCAACGCTAAACCCAAATCCTCCTCTAAGCCGTTTATAACTACTTTGGCACCTTCCTCAACACACTTAATAGAAATTGCCTTGCCTATGCCTGTACAAGCCCCAGTTATTATGATTACTTTTCCTGATAGCAACATTTCAATCGGGTTTTAGAACACTTTTAACAACTTTCCCTGTATGCATTAGATGAAAAGCTTCGTGCCAATCAGTTATGGCCCAGACACCACCAATAATCGGCTTAACATCTAACTGCCCACTGCTCAAAAGTGAGATTACCTTTTCCCATATTGGCCAGTTATGACTGAAACTACCTTGAAGACGGACATTCTTTTGTACCAAAGGATCAAGAGAAAAACCCAAAGGTTGTGGTCCCCAGCCCACTTTAGTAATCTGACCATTGGGTCTTACTAATTCTAAAGCCATCTTTAAAGTTATACTTGCACCGGTCGCGTCTATTATGGTATCAGCACCAAGTCCATCCTGACGAAAAGCCCATTCTGATGCGTCGCCAACAATTCCCTCACATCCATACTTTTTGGCTATTTCTAAGCGTGACCTATCGCTTTCTAAGCCCACCACAGCCACTTGTGCTCCGCAAAGACGAGCCATAGCGGCACATAAAATTCCAATGGTTCCAGGCCCCAAGACAATTACTTTGTCTCCAGGCCGGATGTTTGAATTTACCACAATAGCATTGTAGGCAACAGAGCATGGTTCAGTAAGACAAGCTTCTTCAAAGGCTAAAACATCGGGAACTTTATGAAGTATTCTAGTTGGTACTTTTACGTATTTGGTCATAGCACCATCGACACCGTATCCAAAACCTTTTCTTGAAGGATCAAGGTTATAAAGCCCTTGCCTCGACATTGGGCTATAAGGGTTTATGATAGCAGCCGTTTCACTTACAACTCTGTCCCCTTCCTTCCAATTATTTACATTCTTGCCAAGTTCTACAATATTGCCTGCAAACTCATGACCTAGTACGACAGGATAATTCACAGGCCAGCTATGATCTGATGTCCATTGGTGCAAATCACTCCCACAAACACCTACATTGGCCACTTGAAGCAACACATCGTCGTCGCCAATCACTGGTCTATCTATTTCTCTAATTTCAACACTTCCTTTTTCAACGGAAAAATTTACAACTGCAGCATTTTTCATTATTGTTTCAATTTTATATCACCGTAGGCATGTATTTTATCACAAATTAACCTTAGGGAACTTTCTAAATCTCCATCAGCCGTTTTAAAGGAGTCGGCGTCAATCGTCAGGGGTGCTCCTAATACCACCAAAGGTGCCCCATAAGCAGGACAGGAAATAGCTTGCTCCAGCGTCAAGCCACCAACAGCTTGAACAGGGATACGAACCGCATCTACAACTTCCTTCAATTGATCCATCGGACTAGGCATTCTTTTACCCTGAGCCGCAATTCCTCTCCTCTCGTCATAACCAATATGGTGAATCACATAATCACAGCCCAAATCTTCCAGCCATTTTGCACCAGCAACCATATCAGGGCAGCCCAAATTGTCGCCCATTACTTTTACACCATAATCCTTCCCTGCCTGAACCACCACCTTTATGGTTTCCTCGTGTGCACGAGCCATCACCACCACATGCGTAGCACCCGCCTTGGCCATCATTTCAGCTTCCAGATAGCCCCCATCCATGGTTTTAAGATCAGCAACAATTGGAATATTAGGAAAAGCCTCACGGAGTTTTCTTACACCATGAAGACCTTCCGCTAAGATAAGTGGAGTGCCCGCCTCTAACCAATCCACACCAGCTCTTAAAGCCATGGCAGCGGTTTCTAAGGCCTCATCGATGTTGGTAAGGTCAAGTGAAATTTGAACGATTGGTTTCACTGTAATAATTTTAAGGTTGAATTTTTTCTGAAATTAAAATTCTAAACAATAATAGAATCCTATTTCTACTCGCACAAATGCAAATAATGATTTTTAAAATTAATATTTTTTTTTAACAAATCACTATAAAGTTATAAAAGACAGAAAACAACGGAGAAAATTGACCAAAAAAAAAATGTTGAGCAAGCCCAACATCTTTTAATAGCGTTATCAACTAGAAAGTCACTTATTATAAATTTCTGACATTCTCTTGTCAAGAGCTTGTCGCTCTTTCAACTCCTTTTTACCAATTCTAAACCAGAAAAATATCAAACCACCCACTAACAAATAAGGTGCAGACAGGAGATATAATATTCCAAAATTTAATCCCGTACCAATTACTCCCCTGCCTTCGCTGAGGTTACTTTGTACTGTGGCTCTGCACATGGCACATTGCCCAAAACTCTCAACTGAAAGAAAAAACAAAATTGTTACAGTCAGATAAATTACCTTTTTCATATCAGAAACTGTAATATGGGGAAATCAAAACATAAGCCAAAACACCCGTTACAGACACATACAGCCATATTGGATAAGCAATTTTCACCACTTTCCTGTGTTTGTCATCCATTCTATTCCATCCAAAATAATAGGCACGCAACACAAAAGGCAGAACAATTAAGCTAGCACCAATATGTGTGATTAGATTAAAGTAATAAAAATACCTTATTAATCCCTCCCCACCATAAGGTGTTGATTGATTACTCACATGATAAATTACATAAAAAACCAAAAACAACCCTCCCAGCCCAAAGGCAGCAGACATAACCAACTTATGAGCAGCAATGTTCCTGTTTTTTATCAAAATCAAACCCAAGATAAGAAGAACAGCCGTAGTAGAATTGATGACCGCATTAACAAAAGGCAAGTTTTGTGTCCATGACCCCAAATCTAACTTTGTTCTTATACCCAATAAGATAGCCACAACCACGGGTATTACAACCGAAATAACATTAATACTACTGAAAAGACCTTTTTTCTCCACTTTTAATTATCTTTTAATAAAACTTTTATTTCTACCACCAAACGTTCGATATCAGACTTATTGGTACCTTCATAAATACCTCTAATATGACCTTTGGAATCTATCAATAATAACTTGTCGGAGTGGATAAAAGTTTGGTCAATATCAACAATATTTTTGTCGTATTCAGAGGCATCAGAAACCGGAAGCTTAAAACCCTTTATGGCCAAATCGTAAATGTATTTTTTATCGCCAGTCAAAAATTTCCAATTCTTATAATTTGCCCCCAGTTCACTGGCATAACTCCTCAAAACATGGGGTCGGTCAAAAACAGGATCTACCGTAAATGAGTAGATTTTTAAAGCGTCGTTGGCCTTGAAATTTTCAGCCACTCTCAGTAGATTTTTGTTTGTGATTGGGCAAACTGTCCCACAACGACTAAAAAAGAAGCTTACTACTGAAATATCGGAATGCTGGTAATCAATGAATACACTGTCTTGATCAGTAAGCTTAAAACGGGGAGCAACAACAAAAACAGTGTCTCCATCTACCGATTTTACTTCGCCCGACTCGTCTAGCTCAGGGAAATAGTGAGGTAAATCGAACTTGTTTTCTCCGAAAACCTTCAAAAAGATAAAAACAAAAGCCGGAACACCCAAAACGATAAGGAGTATTCCGGCCTTAATATATTTTTTCAACATTTATCTAACTTCACCTATGTATCCACCCTCAAAGTAAACCAACGCAGCTAAAAGCCAAACAACAAACACTACAGGTATAACTATGGTCCATATCATAGACTTAACTTCATGACGTAAGTGCATAAAATTACCCACGATATAAAACGATTTTACAAAAGTTAAAAGAATAAACAAACTTATCTTCAGCCATTTTCCAAAATCGCTATCCGAACTAATTTGGAATGCGATTACAAATTCTACCGCAGTAATTACTAAAAGTATCCAGAATACTTTCCACAACTCTTTGGTTTGTGGCTTTTGCCCTTCTGTTGAATTTTCTACTGAATGTCCCATCTTAAATATCTTTTAAAAAATTAAACCAAATAAAAAAACGTAAATACAAACACCCAAACCAAATCTACAAAGTGCCAATAAAGACCTACCTTTTCTACCATTTCATAATGACCACGTCTTTCATATACACCATTAGTGGCATTATAAAAAATCATTATATTCAATACTACCCCGGAAAGAACGTGTGTCCCGTGAAAACCTGTTATAAAAAAGAAGAAATCAGCAAATGCAGCTGGACCATATTCGTTTTGGACTAAGTTAGCACCAAAAACCTTAGCTCCGTTAGCCAAAGTCATACCGTTTTCAGTACCATGAATAAAGTGAGCCCATTCCCAAGCCTGAGACCCCAAAAACATGAATCCACCAAGAATAGTCCAAAGCATCCATTTCTCAACATCCGCTTTATCTTTCCTATGACCCGCTTCAACAGCCAATACCATAGTTACCGAGCTAAATATTAAAATGAAAGTCATCAATCCAACAAAAACCAAAGGAAGAGATATTCCATGTAAAAAAGGAACAGCTTCGAAAACCTTCTCCGGAATTGGCCAATAGTCCTGAGACAATTCAAAAGTCTTATAAGTCATGTCCGGCAGGACATCTTTAAATGTGGGAAAACTGAATCGTACTAAACCATAAGAGACAAGTAATGCTGAAAAAGTAAATGTGTCAGACAATAAAAATATCCACATCATTAATTTTCCATAACCAACTTTCATCGGTTGAGTACCACCTTGCCAAGTAAGATGATCCGGATTCGCAGGAGCATTCGCAACAGCCATAAAAACAAATTAGTTTAAATTATCGAACAAATTTAAAAAATGATTTCGAAAAAATCTTATAAAACTTGAATCTGAATCAAATTTTTATCTAAAAAACACCAAAAACAAAAGTAAGTAAACCCAAAGAATATCTAAAAAATGCCAATATGTAGCACATACTTCTATTCTAATCAGGTTCTTAGCATGTATATTCATCTTAAAGGCCTCCAAAAAAGAGAAAAATAGCACTACCAGTCCTGTGACTAAATGAAAGCCGTGCAGTCCCGTGAGTATGTAATAAAAAGATTCAGCTGGATTTCCTTTCAAGAATACTCCCTCTTTCTGCAAAATAGTCCATCCCATATATTGCATCACCAAGAAAATCATACCTGCCACAAACGTTATTGAGATGTACAACTTCAGACTATTGAAATTATCTTTTTTAGCTGCTTTATAACCCAAGTGCATAAATACACTACTTAACAATAGCACCGCCGTACTGTAATAAAAAATAGGTGGAATTTCGAATTCGGTCCAATTACCTTCTGCCCTTCTAACCAAATAAGCACTGGTGAAAGCCGCAAAAAACATGATAATTGTAACAATAAAAAGCCACACAATAAACTTCCATTTGTTTACTGTAAGAATCGGTTTAGTAATTTCAATATCTTTTTTCATTAAAACTTATTCATTAAATATGCGATTTGCACTATCGGCAAATACAGAAAAGAACCAAACATTAAACCCATAGCCGCTTTCTTTGTTCGTTCTTTCATCAAAAAAAGGGTTTGTGCTAAAAATAAAATACCACATAGCATAGCTACAACCGCCGAGTCAATTCTAGTCATTTGCAAATAATAGGGAACCCAACACAGAGGTAACAAAAACAAGGTGTAAATCATTATTTGAATTGCTGAATTCAAATCCTTACCTCCCTTAGAAGGAAGCAATTTAAATCCAGCTTTTTTATAGTCATCATCCAAAACCCATGCAATAGCCCAAAAATGAGGAAACTGCCAGAAAAATTGTATAGCAAAAAGAATGCCTGGCTCGAGACCAAAATGACCTGAAGCCGCTACCCACCCAATCATTGGAGGAAACGCTCCAGGAAGTGCACCTACAGCTACAGCAATAGGCCCAACCCTTTTTAGAGGTGTATATACAAACCCGTAAAGTATAAGAGACAACAATGAAAGCAGTCCTGCAGAAAAATTAAACCTAAATGCAATAGTGCATAATCCCAAAGTCCCAATCAAAAAACCAAAAATCGCAGCCTCAGAAATACGTAATCGACCTGATGGTAATGGACGATTTGCCGTCCTAGTCATCAACTTGTCAAGTTCAATTTCTTTTATTTGATTAATTATGTTGGCAGCTGCGGTAATACAAAATGCAGACAAACCAAAAACCAATAAACTTACTGCATCAATATCTGTGGAATACAAACCATATCCAAAACAGCTAGAAAATACCACAGTTAAGGATAGTCTAAACTTCGTTAAATCAAAATATGCCCTCATTTTTTGAGAGAAAGAAATTTTCATACTACTTTCCATTTTTAGGCAATTTGAGGTTTAGTAAGAAATAACAACACAAATTGAAAAACTAAAATAACAACACCAAAAGTAAGATGAAGTGGTTGTGCAAACGCAGGGAAGCCAAAAAATCTAAGTAATACTCCAGTCAAAATACTCAATACAATAAAAAAAAGCGTCCCCGTTGAAAACGAACTTATCAGCAAACCTTTAAAGCGTCCTTGAATTTTACTGTTAATCAAAAACTGCAAGCCCAAGATAATTAAACCCAAAACCGAATGAAAATTAACCTTACCCATTACAGAATTAACCCACAAGTGCCGATTATCATAGCCCAATTCCTTCTGAGCCAAATCCACACCTTCTCTTATTTGAGTGCCAAAAACCAACTGTCCTACACTGATCAACAAAACGATAAAAATCAAAAACCTAATATCTCTAGTATTTTCAAGTTCCTTTATAATTCCTTGTAAAAAAAATGTCTTTAAAATTGCTAAAACCAATATACCCAAAATTATAACTGCCAATATCATGTGAATAGTTATGAGTCCTGGCATGAGTTCGGAAGAAACCACTTTAGATCCCAACCAACCCTCGAACAACACTAAAACAAAAGCCAAAAAACTTAAATAGAAAATCGACCGATTCTTTTTAAAGTATGCCTTGTACGAAAAAACAAAAGTCAAAAAAATGAAGAATCCGACCAAAACACCCAAAAGACGATTAATATATTCTATCCAAGTCTTAACAGCATTAAACTCCACCTCACCTTTGAGCTTAACCCCAAAAATAGACTGGTAGTTTACAGGAAGTTGATCTATTGAAGTAGGTGGAATCCACATTCCAAAACATTTTGGCCAGTCAGGACACCCCATACCAGCCCCCGAGGCCCTTACAAATCCCCCAACAAATATCAGACCTATAACAGCCAGAATTGTTAAAACACCAAATCTTCTGAATAATTGAACCACTTTATGCAAAAAAAGTACAATGGAACGATACACTCCATTGTACTTTATTAAAATATTATTTTATTAATCGTGAAGCGAAGTATCGTATTTGATACTATTAATTTCCTTCTCAGCCGCAATTAACTCATTCTCCTCTGGTAAATTAGACTCAGGGGTAGCTGAATACGGTACGTTTTGAGGAATAAAATCATCAGGAGCACCAGGCTTAGAATAATCGTAAGGCCATCTGTAAACAGTAGGTATCTCCCCAGGCCAGTTGCCATGCCCCGGGTTAATTGGAGTAGTCCACTCCAAAGTATTTGACTTCCAAGGATTCGCCGAAGCTTTTTTGCCCCAGAAAATGGAATACACAAAGTTAAATATAAAGACAGCCTGAGCAAACACTGTAATAATAGCTGCAATAGTTATAAAAGCATTCAAATCCATGTAAGTATTGAAGGTCTCAAAGCCCGACCACTGATAATACCTACGAGGGAAACCCGCAATACCAATGTAATGCATAGGGAAAAAGACCAAATAAACACCGATGAAAGTAATCCAAAAGTGAATGTATCCCATGGCGTTATTCATCATTCTACCGAACATCTTCGGAAACCAATGGTAAACACCCGCAAGCATACCAAATATTGCCGCAGAACCCATTACTAAGTGGAAGTGGGCAACCACAAAAT
>Ga0164293_10001779_pt1 | contig 18139 bp, 9 predicted proteins | sample GEODES118metaG_FD_111487 | JGI IMG/M metagenome (GOLD analysis project Ga0164293, IMG submission 111487) | Eutrophic lake water microbial communities from Lake Mendota, Wisconsin, USA - GEODES118 metaG | ecosystem: Environmental > Aquatic > Freshwater > Lake | place: USA: Lake Mendota, Wisconsin...
ATGACCGACGACGACAATTTCCTCGTCTTCGCCGGAATCGGAGCGGTGCTCATGCTTGCCGGCGGGAGCTACCGGCCGCTCGCCAAGCGGGTGTCGGAACTGCGGCTCCTCACCGTCGGCCTGGCGTTGATGATCGCGGGTCTGGCGGCCGTCGGCGTCGTCGCCTGGATGGTCCACGCGAATGTCCAGGGGGGGGGCGTCGCGTCCCCGGCGATCCGGGGGCTGTTCTATCTCGCCGCCGGTTTGTCGGTGTGGGGGTTCGCGTTCGTCAATCCGTCGGTCTCCTCGCTGATCTCGCGTCGGGCCGATCCGGCGGCCCAGGGGGAGGTGCTCGGTGTCAACCAATCGTTCGCGTCGCTCGGTCGGATTCTCGGGCCGTTTTGCGGGTCGGTGCTGTTCACGCTCCATCCCTCGCGGGTGCTCCCGTACGCCGTGGCCGTGGCGACGTTGCTCGGCGTGCTGTCGTTGGTTGGCCGTGCGAAGGTCGACGAGCGATCCTCGGCGAGCGGTTCCTGAAATCCTTCCGGGGGGTGTGGCATGGACGCCTCTGGGGGGCTCCCGCGACGCAGTGGCATCCTCGTCGTCGGGCACGGCACGGCCGATCGTGTCGGCGAGGCGGAGACGCGGCGGATCGTCGGCTTGGTCGCCGCGGCGTGTCCGGGGATGCCTGTTGAACTCGGCTTTCTCGAGGTCATCGGGCCGACCGTCGGCGCGGCCCTGGCGACGCTGCGGAGTCGGGGGGTCGATGCGGTGATCGCCGCGCCCCTGCTGCTGTTCACCGCCGGGCATGCCCGGCGTGACCTGCCTGAGGCACTCGTGGCGGCGGCGGCCGACGTCGCGCTCCCGGTCGTGCAGTCGGAGGCGCTTGGCATCCATCCGGAGCTCGTGCGCCTGTCGCGCCGCCGACGCGAGGAGACCCGCCGAACGCTCGCTCCGTTGCCGGCCGCCGAGGAGGCTCTCGTGTTCGTGGGGCGCGGTGCGAGCGATCCTTCGGCCGTGGCCCAGCTGACCACTTTTCTGGCGGCGACGCGGGCCTGTGCCGCCGACCCGTCACACTGTCGGCCGGGCGTGCCGGCGGCACGCTGTGGGGGGGGCGGTCTTCCGGCGGCCTGCACCGCCGTGCCTCCCCCGCCCGGCCCGGGACGGGAGATGGTGGGCTTCGTGGCAGCCGCCAGTCCGTCGGTCGCCGAGGCGCTCGAGGCGATCGTCGATTCGGCTTCGCCCGGTCCGGTGCCCAGACGCGTCATCGTGCAGCCGCACCTCCTGTTTCGTGGAAGGGTGGAGCAGCAGGTCGAGGAGGCAGTCGAGCGGGCGAGGACGCGCCACCCGACTGTCGAATGGGTGGTCGTGCCGCGACTCGGCGCCGAGCCGGAGGTCGCGCGGGCCGTGGTGGCAAGGGCACTTGAAAAAGTCGGACCCTGAAAAAAATCGAAAAAGTTCGGGGAACACTTCGTTCGCGAGCGTTCGGAAAGGGAACCGCGAGGGAAGTCTCGAGGTTTTTACCTCGTCAGGGAGGAGGGAACCTGTCACAATGACGTTCGGGTCAAGAAAACGCACCGTGAAGGAGCCTGGCGTGGACATCAAGGTCATTGAAGGGTCCGTGGGTCGGCGGAATGGATGGACGGGAGCGGCCCGCCGCGGCTCGGCGGCGATCGAGGCCGGCCGGTGGCTGCTCGTCGCACTGGCCATGTTCCCCGTCGCGCGGCTGCTCGCCCAAGAGCCGGCTCCGGCCCCCGCAGCCGCCTCCAAGCCCGGCCCGAACGATCGTCAGATCACCCTCGCGGTGAAGAGCTACATCGAACGGGAGCACTACACCCACCATCCGATCGACGACGAGATCGCCAAGCGCTGGTTCGGGATCTTCCTCGAGGCGCTCGACCCGATGAAGATCTACTTTCTCCAGAGCGATGTCGACGGTTTCGTGCAGAAGCGGGAGATGCTCGACGATCTCGTCAAGCGTGGGGACGTCTCCTTCGCCTACGAGGTCTTCAAGCGTTTCCTGGAACGGGTCGATTCGCGTGTGCCGCTCGTCGAGAAGTTCCTTTCCGAGCCGCTCGACTTCACCCAGGACGAGTCGATCATCGTCGACCGCGACGAGACGAAGTGGGCCCAAAGCGAGGCCGAGGCGGTCGACAATTGGCGGAAGCGGATCAAGTACGACCTCCTCGTCCAAAAGATGGAGAAAACGCCCCCCGAAGAGGCGAAGGAGAAGCTCACCCGCCGCTACCGGAGCTTCGCCAAGCGGATGCACCAGATGACGGCCGATGAGCTCCTCGAGTCGTATCTCACGAGCCTGACGAGTTCCCTCGACCCGCACACGAGCTTCATGTCGCCGGGCACGCTCGAGAACTTCGAAATCGGCATGCGGCTCCAACTCGACGGCATCGGTGCGTCGCTCAAGAGCGAGGATGGCTACACGACGGTGGCGGAACTCGTCCCCGGCGGTGCCGCCGACCGGGATGGCCGGCTCACCAAGAAAGACCGCGTCATCGGCGTGGGGCAGGGGACCGACGGCGAGATCGTCGACGTCGTCGACATGAACCTCAACGAGGTCGTCAAGCTGATCCGTGGCAAGCGCGGCACCATCGTGCGACTGAAAGTCATCCCCGTCGGCCAGACGGCACCGAAGGAGTACGACATCACCCGAGCCAAGATCGAACTCAAGGACAGCGAGGCCCGCGGCGAGCTCATCGAGACCGGCAGCAAGCCCGACGGCACCCCGTGGCGGATCGGCTACATCAATCTGCCGAGCTTCTACATGGACATGGCCGGTGCCAGGCAGGGACAAGCCGATTACAAGAGCAGCACCCGCGACACGAAGCGGCTCATCGACGACTTCCGCACGAAGGGTGTCGACTGCATCTGCCTCGATCTGCGGAACAACGGCGGTGGGTCGCTCCCCGAGGCGATCTCGCTGACCGGGCTGTTCATCGACAAGGGACCGGTCGTGCAGGTCAAGGATGCCGAGAAGCGGATCCAGCAATACGACGACGTCGAGGCCGGCGTGTCGTGGGACGGCCCCTTGGTCGTCCTCACCAACAAGTTCAGCGCGAGCGCCAGCGAAATCGTCGCCGGGGCGATTCAGGATTACGGCCGGGGGCTCGTCATCGGCGACAGTGCCACCCATGGAAAGGGGACCGTTCAGAGCCTCATCGACCTCGGTCGCCAGCTTTTCCAGCGGCTCCCCAACGCCCCGTCGCTCGGCGCGATCAAGATCACGATGCAGCAGTTCTACCGCCCCGGTGGCCTCTCCACGCAGCTCGAGGGGGTGAAGAGCGACGTCGAGCTGCCGAGCATCACCACCCACCTGCCGGTCGGTGAAGGGGATCTCGATCACGCCATCGAGTTCGACAAGGTTCCTCCGGCCAACTTCGAGCCGAGTGGCCGGGTTCCCCCCGCGCTGCTCTCCACGCTCCGGGAACGGTCCGGGCAGCGTGTGGCCGTTAGCACGGATTTCGAGAAGGTCGCCCGCGACATCGCCCAGTATCAGCGGCGGAAGAGCGAGAAGCAGATCTCGCTCCGCGAGGACGATTTCGCGAAGCAATGGAACGAGGGGAGGGCCGCCGAAGACGAGGAGAAGAAGCTCGAGGAGCAGTCCGATCCGCAGCGGCCGATCGTGAAGCGCGATTATTACTTCGCCGAGGCGATGAACGTGGTCGCCGATTATCTGGCGGCGTTGTCCGGTGGGGTCGAGAACCTCGCCAAGATCGTGCCGCCGGCCGCCCAGCCGGCCGAGGCGCCGGCCATCCAGTGACCTTCCCGGATCGCTTTCCCGAGACGAGGGTGTGGCGATGACTCGCACGATGATTCTGCTTTTGGCCGCCACGGTTGCCGCTGCGAGGTTCGGCGTCGGCGCCGAACCGGCTCCCGTCGCCACGGTGCAGGAGGAGAAGGTCTTCGAGCGGCAGATCACGGTCACCGCCAGGCTTCCGTATCTTCTCGCTCTTCCCCGCGGTTACGACCAGGGCGAGGATCGCTGGCCGCTCCTTGTTTTCCTCCATGGGGCCGGGGAATCGGGGGATTCTCTGGGAAAGGTCAAAGCGCACGGGCCACCGAAGCTGATTGCCGCCGGCGATCGCGCCTTTCCGTGCATCGTCGTCTCGCCGCAGAGCCCCGGCCGCGGCTGGAATCCCGACGTGCTCGCGGCGCTCGTCGACGAGCTTTGCCGGGAATACCGGGTCGACGAGGATCGGATCTGGCTGACGGGGCTCTCGATGGGGGGCTTCGGCACCTGGGCGCTGGCGGCCGCCAACCCCGATCGCTTCGCCGCGATCGTGCCGATCTGTGGCGGCGCCAATCCGAGTCAGGCCGACAAGCTCGTCGGTATCCCGACCTGGGTGTTCCACGGGGCGAACGACGTCGTCGTGCCACTCTCCGCCTCACAGTCGATCGTCGACGCGATCAAGGCCAAGGGGGGCGAGCCGAAGTTCACCGTCTATCCCGAGGCTGGTCACGATTCCTGGACCGAAACCTACGCCGATCCGGCGCTGTGGGAGTGGCTCTTCGCCCAGTCGCGTGCAGGGCGGGGCGGCTCGACGCCGGTGAAGTGAGCCGCCGCTCCGGCGAGCGTTCGCGACCCTGCCTCACGACAACAGCGGCGTGAGGATGTGGCCGTGGACATCGGTGAGCCGACGGTCGACGCCGTTGTGCCGCCAGGTGAGCTTCGTGTGCTCGAGGCCGAGGAGCCGCAGCACCGTCGCATGGACGTCGTGCACGGACGTCGGGTTCGCACGGTCGAGCGGCTTGTAGCCCCACGGATCGCTTTCCCCGTGCGTGATCCCACCGCGGATGCCGGCGCCGCACAGCCAGTTGGTGAACACGAAGGGGTTGTGGTCGCGTCCCTTCCCCCCCTGGGAACTCGGCATCCTGCCGAACTCGGTCGTCCAGAGAACGAGCGTGTCGTCGAGCATGCCGCGCTGGTCGAGATCCTTGATCAGCGCCGCGGCCCCGTGTGCCATCCCGCGTGCCAGCGGGCCGTGGTCGCGCTCGACATCCTCGTGCGAATCCCAGTTGCGACGCGGAAAGCCGTTGTCGTTGCCACTCCACACCTGCACGAAGCGGACACCGCGTTCGAGGAGGCGGCGGGCGGTGAGGCACTTGAGACCGAAGTGGTGGGTCTCTTCCGGGACGTTGATCTCCGTCGGCCAGTCCGTCTTCCCCGGTTCGACGCCGTACATCCGCAGGACATGCTCCGGCTCGTCGGCGAGCGACAGCGCCTCGGGGGCCGCCAACTGCATCCGCGCGGCGAGTTCGTAGGTGCGGATCCGGGCATCCAGGCGACTGTCGCCCGGGCGGCTCTCGAGATGGGCCCGGTTGAGACGCTCGAGCGCCCGCCGCGTCTCGGCGTCGGAATCACCGCTCAGCCACGACGCGGACGGGTGGGGGCGGAGATCGGCGATCGGCTCGGCGGCCCCGGGACGGACGACCGTGCCGCTGTACTGCGCGGGAAGAAAGCCGGCGTCCCAGTTCTTCACGCCGTTGGAGGCGAACCCGCGGTGGTCGGGGAGGACGACGAACGTGGGGAGGTTGTCATTGAGCGAGCCGAGGGCGTAGCCGACCCAGCACCCGGCGCCGGGGAAGCCGGGAAGGATGAATCCGCTCGATTGGAGAAGCGTCGCCGCGGAATGAACTCCCGAGGTGCTCACCATGTTGTGGATGAAGGCCATCCGGTCGACGACCTCGCCGAGCGGGGCGACGGCATCGGAGAGCATCTTGCCGCATTCCCCGTGGGGCTTGAAGTCCCACACCGGCTTGAGCCAGGGGCCGAGACCGTTTTGAAACGCCTCGACAGGCTCTCCGAAGTCGCTCTCTTCGCCATGGCGCTTCACGAGTTCGGGCTTGTGGTCCCAGAGATCGATGTGGCTGGCGGCGCCGGCCATGAACAACTGGATGACGCGTTTGGCCTTCACCGGATGGGCAAGCGCGGGGTGCGGATCACCCGCTGCGGTGGCCTCGCCGGCGACGAGCGACGAAAACGCCATGGCTCCGAGGCCCCCCGACGCCGCCGAGATCAAGCCGCGCCGCGAGAGGGGAAGGCTGTCGCGGAGGCGGAAAGCCGAGCCGTCTTGATGAGCCGATGTCATGGGGCCTCCGGCGGCAGCCCGTGGATCGGGCGGCCGAGTTGTCCGATCAGTCGATGAAGGTGAACTCGTTGAGGTTGACGAGAGTTCGGCAGACGGCGGCGAGGCCGTGGGAGCGGGCGAGCGCGACGAGCACCGTCGCCTCCTCCTCGGTCGGTGGCCGGCCGAAGGCGAGGCGGACGGCACGAGCGACCCCGGCCGCCGGATCGTCCCCCGCCTCACGGGTCACACGTCCGGCGAACTCCACCGCCTGCGTCGTCATGAAGCCGTTGTTGAGCAGCGCCAGTGCCTGGATGGCCGAAAGGCTCTCGTTGCGTTTCTCGACCCGCATCGAGGGGTCGGCGCAATCGAGGCTCGTCATGAACGGCTGCGTCTGACTGCGGACGATGAAGCGATAGATGCTGCGCCGCCAGGTCGAGCGGTCGGCCGGATCGGCGAGATCGTAGCGGTAGTGGGGGGAATGCTCGGGATGTTCGATGCGGAAATCCTGCCAGCCGGGGCCGCCGGGGGTGAGATCGAGGGTGCCCGCGGCCGCGAGGACGGCATCACGGATCGCCTCGGCCTCCAGACGCCGACGGTTCTGCCGCCACAGCCGGGCGTTGCCGGCGTCGACCGCGGTCATGTCCGGATCGTCGTCGGCCCGCTGCCGCCAGGTGGCACTGCCGACGATGAGGCGGTGAAGGTCCTTGAGCGATCCGCCATGATCACGGAGCTCGGCGGCGAGCCAATCGAGCAGGGCCGGGTGGCTCGGCGGGGATCCCATCCGGCCGAAGTCGCTCGGTGTGTCGACGATGCCACGCCCGAAGTGGTGGAGCCAGACGCGGTTGACGGCGCTCCGCCAGGTGAGCGGATTGTCGGGGGAGACGAGCCACGCAGCCAGGGCTTTGCGACGCTCCCCTTCGGTGGCTCCGGCGGGAAGGTCGAACCGGGCGGGGAGCATGGAGACCGCCGAAAGGGAGCCGGGGCCGACTTCACGGCCGGGTGCGTTGACGTTGCCGCGGGCGAGCACGTGGATCGGACGGGGGACGCCGCCGCGCTGCGTCGCCGTCACCGTATAGAGCGGCCGCAGCGCCGGAAGGCCCGCTCGCTCCCTGCCGAGGGTCGCCAGTTCCTCCTCGACCTCACGGAGACCGTCGGTCACCTCGGTCGGCACCTTCGCGAGGATCGTGTCTCGTTCCTGTCGCAAGGCGACCGCGTCGGCACTCGGGGCGGGGAACTCGCCATCGACGAGATTGGTACGCTGCCAGCGCGGAGGCGCCTCGATCGAATCGATCGCGGTGACGGAGGCACCTCGGGCGAGGTTCGTGCCGTCGGCATCGAGGACGTCGAGTTCGGCGATCGCGGCGATGAAGTCGTGCTGTCGGGGCGCGAGCCGCGTGGCGGTGACGCGAACGTAGCGCACGGCGCCACCGACCTGTGGATCGACGGTGAAGGATTGCGGCACGGTGCCGGGATTGGGGAGATCGTCCGGGCCGGAGTCGGAGAGCCGCACGACGGCGCCCGTGAACGTCGGGTCGCCCGAGCCCTCGATCCGGAACCGGCGCGGGAAGCCGAAGCCGGCACCGATGCCGGCGAAGTCATCGTGGCAGGGATGGAGCACGACGCGCGCGACGGCGACCTCGCGACCGAGGTCGACCTGCACCCATTTTTCCGTGTCAGCGGCCTCGGGGCCGCTGTCGGCCACGATCTCCGAATGCCAGCCGAAGGCCGGCGTGGCGTTGCCCCCGCCCGGGGAGGCGAGAGCCTTGTCGATCTCGGCCAGACGCGGCCCTGCGGCCTCGGCTCGACGGGCCTCGAGGGCTTGCTTGCGGCCGTCGAGATCGGTGCGGCGGGCATCGAGCGCGGCATGCGCCCGCATCACGGCCGGATCGGGGGAATAGGTCCGTTCGGTACGGTCGAGGGCCGCGAACACGGCCTGCAGGGAGTAGTAATCCTCCTGCGACACCGGATCGAACTTGTGGGCGTGGCACTGGGCACACTGGATCGTGACGCTCGCGAAGGTGCCGATCGTGTTTGCCACCATGTCGTCGCGGTCGAGATGTCTGGCGATCTTGCCGTCGGTCTTCGTCTCCGGCACCTCGACGTGGCCGATGAAGTCCCAGGGACCGGCAGCGAGCATGCCGGTCGCCTCGATCGCCCCGGCGTCATCGGGGCGGAGAACGTCGCCGGCGATCTGATCGGCGACGAATCGGTCCCACGGAAGATCGGCGTTGAAAGCGCCGATCACCCAGTCACGGTAGGGCCAGGCGTTGGGACGTTGCTTGTCCTTGTCGTAGCCGTGGGTGTCGCCGTAGTGGACGACGTCGAGCCAGTGCCGTGCCCAACGCTCGCCATAGCGAGGCGACGCCAGCATTCTCTCGACGAGGTTCTCGTAAGCCCGTGGATCGGGGTCGGCGACGAAAGCATCGATCTCCTCCGGGGTCGGCGGCAGGCCGAGGAGATCGAAGGAGAGGCGGCGGATGAGCGTCCTCCGGTCGGCGACGGCGGTGGGACGCATCCCCTCGGCGGCCAGCGTGGACCTCACGAACGCGTCGATCGGATTGCGGTCGGCTTCGACGCCGGGGAGCGATCGGAAGGCCGCCACCGGCGCCGGGATCTCGGAGCGGCGGATCGGCTGCCAGGCCCAGTGATCGAGACGCGGGTCGCGGTCGGCATCGCCCTCGGCCCCGGGCCAAGGGAGGCCGTCGGCCAGCCAACTGCCGAGGCTCGCGATCTCGTCGGCGGTGAGCGGAGGGCCGGCGGGGGGCATCCGTTCGTCGGCATCGGCGGTGCGGATCCGGTCGAGAAGCTCCCCTTCGGTTCCGGAGCCGGCGATGGCGACCGGGCCGTATTCACCCCCGCGGAGGATGCTCCCGCGCGAGTCGAGCCGCAGCCCCCCTTCCTGCGCTGCCTCGCCATGGCACTCGACACACCGGGCCACGAGAAGGGCCCGGGCGGCGGCATGGCGATCCTCGTCGGCGGCGGCCGGCCCCGTCTGGCCAGCGAGCACCATGACCGCAAGAACGGCCACGCGCGAACGGTTCGACGACATCGCGATCATGAAACTTCTCCCGAAACCATTCTACGCCGCGTCGCGGGGGTGCGAGCCGATCCTCGAGGGCAGGGGGAGGGCCCGCTCAGGAGAGGATCCCACGGATCACATGCCCGTGGACGTCCGTCAGGCGGCGATTGACGCCGTTGTGGTAGTAGGTGAGCTTCTCGTGGTCGATGCCGAGGAGCCAGAGGATCGTGGCGTGGAAGTCGGGGATCGTCACCTCGTTCTCCACCACTCCGTAGCCGACGTCGTCGGTCGTGCCGTGATGGTGGCCCGCCTTGACCCCGGCGCCGGCGAGGAAGCAGGTGAAGGCCTTGGGGTGGTGGTCCCGGCCGGTGGCCCCGATCCCCTGCGTCACCGGGCTGCGGCCGAACTCGGTCGACCAGACGACGAGCGTGTCGTCGAGCATGCCCCGGTCCTTGAGATCCTTGATGAGAGCCGAGACGGGGCGGTCCATCGTGGCGGCTTGGGTGTCGTGGTTCTCCTTCATGTTCTCGTGCCCGTCCCAGTTGATCCGCGGGCTCCCGAAGGAACCGCCGTTGAAGAGTTGCACGAACCGCACTCCCCGCTCGAGGAGCCGACGGGCCATGAGGCAGTTGCGCGAGAAACCTTTGTTCGTCGGGTCGTCGATCCCGTAGAGCTCGCGGACGGCGGCGGGCTCGTCGGCGAAATCGGTCGCCTCAGGGATGCTCACCTGCATCCGTGCCGCGAGTTCGTAGGAGCGGAGTCTCGCGGCGAAGTCGGTGTCGCCGGGGTGGAGGCGGGCGAAGTCCCGGTTCATGCTCCCGAGAAGCCGGAGGTCGGCCTCCCGATCGGCAGCAGAAAGCCCCTCGGGGGTGCGGAGATCGGCGATCGGATCGCCGCCGTCGGTGCGGAAGGCGACTCCCTGATGATTGGCCGGGAGAAAGCCGCTGGTCCAGTTGATCGAGCCGCCGGCCGGCTGGCCGCGTGGATCGGGAAGCACGACGAACGCGGGAAGATCCTCGTTGACGGTGCCCAGACCGTAGCTCAACCAAGCCCCCATGCAGGGGAAGCCGTTGAGCGTGAAGCCACTGTTCATCTGGAAGGTCGCCGGCGTGTGGTTGTTGCTCTTGGCGACCATCGAGTGGATGAAGCAGAGATCGTCGGCGCAGCTGGCAAGCCCCGGGAGGAGGCTGCTGACCCAGGAGCCACTCTCCCCGTGACGGGCGAACGGGTAGACGCTCTTCATGAGCATCCCCGGCTGGCCGAAGAAGCCGAGATTCTCCCCCTTGCCTTCGAGCGATTTTCCGTCCAGGCGTTCGAGCTCGGGCTTCGGATCGAACGTCTCGAGGTGGCTGACGCCGCCGCTGCAGAAGATCTGCACGACGCGCTTCGCCCTGGCGGGGACGTGGAGGCCGGAGCCCGTGCCCGTCGGGGCCGTGGCGGGCGTGGCCGCGGAGGTGTCGTGGGCGAGGATCCAGGAGAGCGCGACGCTCGCCAGGCTCCCGCCGGTGTTCGAGAGGAAGTGGCGACGGGGGATCACGGCGGCCGGGGAAGTCTCGCCGCCCCGACCGGCCACCCGCGGCAGCCCGTCCGAAGATTCACTGGACATAGAGAAACTCACTGGCATTGAGGAGGGCCCAGCAGACGCTCTCGAGGCCACGATCGCGGGCGGCGGCGACCGCCGCGAGGCGTTCTTCGTCGGTGGGGCGACGTCCGAGGGCGCGCTCGTAGGCCCGGTCGACGGCGACGACCGTATCGCCGCCCGCGCCCTCGAGGGCCCGTTCGGCCAACCGCTCCGCCTGTCGCTGGACGAAACTGTTGTTCATCAGCGACAGCGCCTGGAGCGGCGTGATCGTCTCGCCCCGCGTCGGCGTTTTCACCGACGGACTCGGGCAGTCGAAGGCGTCGAGGAGCGCTTCCTTCCCCGAGTTGACGTTCATCCGATAGACGGTGCGGCGGTTGAACTCGGGGTCGTCACGATCGATCGGGTGGTAGAAGGTGGCGTTGAAACTCGTCGTCGTGAAGGGGCGGAAGCTCGGGCCCCCCATCGCCGGATTGAGTTCACCGCTCACGGCGAGCATCGCGTCTCGCACTGCCTCCGCTTCGAGCCGGCGCGGTGGATACCGCCACAGGAGGATCGTGTCGGCATCGATCGCCGCGGCCTTCTCGTCGTGGGTCGAGGCCTGCCGGTAGGTCGACGAGCGGACGATGGCGCGGTGAAGGCTCTTGAGACGCCAATCGGAGCGCACCAGTTCGCCCGCCAGCCAGTCGAGGAGTTGCGGATGGCTCGGGCGGCCGCCGTTGAGGCCGAAGTCACTCGGCGTCGCCACGATGCCCCGGCCGAAGTGGTACTGCCAGATCCGGTTGGCGATCACGCGGGCGGGAAGGGGATTGGACCGATCGGCGATCCATGCGGCAAAACGCTTTCGTCGTTCGGCTTCTGGGGCATCGGGAAGGAGACCGAGGTCGGCGTCGACCGAGGTGATCGCCGAGAGGCCCGATGGGCTGACGATCTCGCCGGGAGAGGTGACGCTGCCGCGGCGCAGAACCGCCGTCGGCGGAGGCTCCACACGGACACCGACGTACGACACCGCCATGGCGGGGGCCGTGGCCTCCGCTTCTTTCGTGAGTCGGTCGATCCGCGCCGTCGCCCCGGCGTGGCTGGCACGCTCGTCGTCGTCGAGGCAGGCGAGGATCTCCTCCTGGGAGAAGGCGAAGCCTCCCGCCCGGAACGCGTCGGCCACCTCCTCGTCGCCGAGGGCCCGATCGTGGAGCGCGGCCTGGAGGATCTCGCCGTCGAGGAAACCGTTCCCGGCGCCATGGTGACGCAGGCCGATGAGGATCGTCGCCGCCCCCTTCTCGTAGCTCCGCAGAGACGCGGCCGGAACCGACGGCGCTGCGTAGGGCTTGCCGTTGCGGTAGAGGGTGATGCTGTTGTCGGCGCGGTACACGGCCGCGACATGGACAGCCTCTCCGGACGCCGCGGTCTCCTCTGCCGCTTCCAGGTCGTGGGTGCGGGCGAAGCCCCCGCTGCCGGCGATCCATTTCCGTGGCTGCCGCTCACCGAACACGATCGCGTCGAAGTCACGGTCGGCGGTGTTCTCGATCGAGATCGCCGCCCCTCCCCCCTGATCGAGATCAGGCAAAACCACCCAGGCCTCGAGCGTCTTCTCGCGGATCGTCGCCGGGATCGGATCGCTTTCGAAATACGACTGCTTCCCCTTGTCGAGCCGGAGCCTGTCGCCGACGACCATGGCACCGCCATGGAGCCTGCCGCCCGTGGGGGCGATCCCCTCGCGGAACGTCCAGCGGAGGAGCGGCAGCGGCCCCGGGGCGGGGGCGCCGCGATCCAGCGATCGAGCGCTCGCCCTCCTCGCACCCTCCCGTTCCAGGGCGGCGATCGTCACCCGCTCGGCGGCGATCGCCTCGGCCCGTGCCGCCGCCTGACGCTCGCGCTCGGCGATCTCGGCCGGCGAGGCAATCGGCCGTTCCCCGTGCTTCACGCCGTCGAACACCGCCTTGATGCGGAAGTAGTCCTCCTGCGGCACAGGATCGAACTTGTGGGCATGACAGCGGGCACAGTTGAGCGTCAGGCCGAGGAACGTCTGGCCGACGACACTGATCATGTCCTCCATCTCCTCCTCGCGCGTGATGGCACGCTGCGTGGCGTTGGCCTGGGCATTGCCTGCCCTGTCCCACGCGCCGCAGACGAGCATGCTCGTGGCGATGATCCCGTCGCTCGTCACCGGCTCGAGGACGTCGCCGGCGAGTTGCTCCTGCATGAAGCGGTCGTAGGGCTTGTCTTCGTTGAAGCTCTTGATGACGTAATCGCGGTAGTGCCAGGCGCGGTCACGGGGATGGTCGTATTCGAATCCCTCGCTCTCGGTGTAGCGGACGATGTCGAGCCAGTGTCGGCCCCAGCGCTCGCCGTAATGGGGAGAGGCGAGCAGGTCATCGACGAGCCGGTCGTAGGCGGCCTCCGAGGGATCGGCCACGAAAGCCTCGACCTGTTCCGGGCTCGGAGGGAGGCCGACGAGATCGACAAACAGGCGACGGATGAGGATCCGGGGATCGGCGGGGGGGGAAGGAGCGAGGCCGGAGTGCCGGAGTCTGTCGAGCACCCAGGCATCGACGGGGCTCCGCACCCACCCGTCGGCCGCCGCCGCCGGCAGCGGCGACTCCGCGAGCGGTTGCAGCGACCACCAGTCCCGGCCGGCCCGCGTCGCGGTCGTGAAGGCGAGCGGATCGAGCGGCTCTTTGCCCCATCGGGCGCCCCCCTCGATCCAGGCGCGGAGAAGAGCTTTTTCAGCGTCATCGAGGGGATGCTCCGGCGGCATCTCGTCGGCCTCCACCCGGGCAAGGAGGAGACTTCGGATGTTCCCCGCCTCGAGGGCCGGCCCACTCTCCCCACCCCTGCCCGCGCCGTCGGCATCGACCAGCGACAACCCGCCGTCGGGACTGGCGCCGGAATGGCATTCGAGGCAGCGGGCGATGAGGAGCGGCGCGATCTGCCGGTCGAAGTCGACCGGCGGCTGAGCGGGTTCGGCGGCAGTGGACGCCTTGAACCCCGCCACGCCACCGAGCGCCACACAGACCACGGCCGAGAGGATTGGGCGAAGGTTCATGACGCTGCTTCCCGTGGCCTGCGGCGGACTGTCCCGACGGGACGCCGCCGCATCAGCTGCTCGTACCTTGGTCCGGACATGACGACCGATGGGGACTCGAAGTCCGCTTCGTCGGCTGTGCTTCCCGCCCGCTCGTGCCCTGTTTCTTGAGGGTAGATGGCTCGTCCGGTCGCGTCAACGAGGCTCCTCGCCCGGGTGCCGGCCGACCTCTCGAAAGCTGTCGGAGTGGACGATCCCGCGGATCAGCGCCTTGACGGGGAATCCACGGTCGGCACACCGGGCGACGATCTCCTCCACCGCCAGGGTGTCGGCCGGCACGAGTTCGCGTCCGAGGGCGTAGCGGAGGAGATGTGCGGTGAAGGCCCGTGCGAAGCGCCTCTGCTCCGCGACGATGGCAGCCTTGAACGGGACCGCGCCTGCGAAGTCATGCATCCTGAAGAGCGTTCCGCCGGCATCGATCGCACGGCCATTGTCGTAGTGGTCGCGCCACCGACCGGTGATGTCGTAGTTCTCGAGGGCGAAGCCGAGCGGATCGAGCCTCGTGTGGCAGCCGGCGCAGGAGGGGTTCTCCCGATGCGCCGCGAACTGCTCGCGGATCGTGATGTTCGGATCGGCCGCGGCCTCTTCGAGGGGGGGGACATCGGCCGGGGGGGGCCGTGGCGGGTCGTTGAAGATCACTTCGGTGATCCACACGCCGCGGGCCACGGGGTGGGTCCGCTTCGGCCCCGACGTCATGCTCGCCACCGCGGCGTTGGTGACGATGCCGCCGAAACGCGCGTCGTCACAGGGAACGCGGCGGAAGTCACGCGAGAGCAGATGCCGGCGGAGTGTCTCGTCGCGGGCGAGGCGTGCCGCGTCGTCGGCGATCGGTGACGCGGGACCGCGGTACCAGGCTTGGAGAAACTCGCTCTGGTAGTGCGACTTGGGCGCGACCAATTCCACGAGTGGCCGTTCCTCCACGAACACCGCGTCAAAGAGGAGCAGCGGCTCGAGGATCATCTGCACGCTTGCGGGTCTGCCGGTCAGGACATGGAAGTCGCGGGCGAGCGTCGGGTCTGGGGTCGCCGCCAGGGCGTTCTCGAGCTGCATCCACTGCGCGGGGAACATGTCGAGGAAACGCTCGATCCGCGGATCGGCGAGCATCCGAGCCACCGTCCGGTCGAGGACATCCGGATGGAGGATCGCCCCCCGTTCGGCCAGGTCGAGCAACTCCCGGTCCGGGCAGCTGCCCCACAGGAAGGCCGACAGCCGGGAGGCGAGGGACAGGGGCTCTTCGCCGTGCGCCGCGACGGTCGTCCGGTAGAGAAACAGCGGCGAGGAGAGGGCCGCGGCCGCCGTCTTCTTCATCGCTTCGGGGAAAGGAAGCCCCTGCCCGAGCTTCGTCACCGCGAAGGCCGTGTAGCGATCGAGGCAGTCGCCGTCGACCTGCCCGCGGAAGGCGACCCGGAGGAATCGTTGGAGACGCCGCCGCACCTCGGCCTTGCCGTCGACCCCATCCGCTGGCGCGGCGAAGAACTCCCCCCAGATGCCGACCGTGGCAGGGTTGAAGTCGGGACTCTCGACGATCGAGTGAGCGAGCCTGAGAAAGGCGTCGAGCAGGAGCGGCGAGAGGGTCAACTCATCGGCTTGGTTGTCGAAGCCGTGCTCGGCGCGGAGGTCCTTCGGATAGGGTCTGACACCCTCGAGCCCTGCCGCCGGATCGAGCGCGTCGCACGAGACATGGACGAGGTCGGGGATTCGTGGGGGCGACGCGGCTGACTGAAGGTACGCGTCGTGCCGCGTCATCAGCTTCTCCGGGAGCGGGAACAGATCCCGGTCGAGGTGGAACAGGTCGCGGACGCTGTTGTTGTAGTGGAAGCGATTGAGACGTTGGAGCGGCTGCGGAGGCGCGGCGACGGCAGTACCGACGTCGTGGAGCCGGATGCGCAACTCGCCGATCGCCTCGGCGCGGGTTTCCGCGTCGAGTGGGGGCTCGCCATCGGGGGGCATGGCGCCGGAGTCGATGGCGTCGATCAGACGGACGACCAGACGGGCCTGCTCGGCGATCGGCAGACGGGCCGACGACACGTCGAGACTGACGCTGCCATGGGGATCCTCGTCACCGTGGCACGCCAGGCAGCGGCCGGCGAGAGACAGAGGGAGGACGGGCAGTGGCTCGGCCGCTCGGCAGATCCGAGCGCCGGCGAGGATCGTCATGACGGCGATCGCGGAGCAGAGTGCCGCGATGGCAGGCGATGAGGCCACGATCCGTTTCATGCCGTCTGCCACCGCGTCCCCCTGATCGGCATCCGCCCTGATCTCCCGGTCGATCGATCATCCGGGGGCCGCGCGGCCCCCGGCCCGCTACGCATGGAGTTCGGGGATGCCACCCGTGCTGTCGGAGAAGGCATCGATGTCGAGACCCATCACGCGGGCGATCGACAGCCAGAGGTTCGAATTGAGCGTCCCGCTCGGCATCCTCAGGAAGCGTCCCTGTCGCACCGCTCCCTGGGCCGTGCCGGCGAGGATCATGGGGAGATCGAAGTATTGGTGGGTGGCGCCGTCGCCGAGCCCTGCGCCGAAGGCGACGAGCGAATGGTCGAGGAGCGGGCGCCCGTCCGATTCCCTGATCTCCTTCATCCGCCCGAGCAGATAGGCATATTGCTCCATGTGGAAACGGTCGATCTTCTGGAGCTCCTTGAAACCGTCCCCCTTCTGGTTGTGCGTCATGTTGTGGTGTTGGACGGGCTGGTCGAACACCCCCTCGTACATGAGCGTCGCGTCCCACCGTTCGGGTCCGATCATGAAGGTGCAGACGTCGGTGATCCCCATCCGGAAGGCGGTCAGCATCAGGTCCATCTGGAGGCGGATGTATTCGCCGCGTGGCAGGATCTCCTGCTTCGGGATGCGGACGTCGGCCTCGGTGAGGAGTCGGTCCATCTTCCCGATGCGTCGCTCGATGCCGCGGATCATCTCCAGGAAATCGTCGAGCGTCCGTCGGTCGTCCCGGCAGAGGCGTCGCGACAGGGAACCGGCGTCGGCAAGCACGAGATCCGTGACATCGGCGACGTGGTCGCGGTACCCCTGCCTGAGGAACAGCCGGTCGTAGAGTTTCCGGGGCTCGCGGATCGAAGGCGCGATGCGCCCCGGACCGTACCAAGAGATGTTGTCGAACTCGATCGGCTCCTTGGGGGCCGTGAAGCCGTTGCAGCTGATCTCGAGGGTGTTGAAGACCGTGGCGTGGCCGACGGCATCGCCGATCACCTGGTCGAGCGTGCGGCCGTTGGGATGGGCGATGCCCCGGTCGGCGGCCATCGCCGGTGACAGGCTCGTCAGATAACACGAGGCCCCTTGGGCGTGGACGTCCTGGCCGTCCTTGTAGCTCCGGTCGAGACCGGTGATGAGCGTGAGATCGCCGACATGCGGCGCCAACGGTTCGAGGGTCGGCGTCAGTTCGAGCGGGTGGACGCCGGGCGTGTGCTTGATCCGCCGTTCGTTCTTCACCTTGTCGGCATCGAAGCCGCCGATGAAGTCCGGGGCGTCGACATGCCCCTCGCCCGGGAAGAAGCACCGGCGGACGATGCCATTGGGGAGATAGATGATCGCGAGTTTCTTGCGGGGCGCCGCGGCGTCAGCGGAAAGCCCGTCGGCCGCTGCCAGCGAAGGGAGGAAGGGGAGGGCGAGCATCGCCCCCTTGGCGCGGAGGAAGGATCTTCGCGAGAGGTTCATCGGTGATTCACCGGCGGGGGGCTCTGAGGGGAGGCATCCACTCAGGGGGAGAGCATACCGGGGATTCCGGCGAGGGCCGCGATCGCGTCGGGGTGCGAAAACGCCGGACCGATCTCGGCGAACAAACGCCGGGGATCGACCCGCTTGTCGCCGCCACGGGCATCGGCCGCGGGAGGGATCCAGTTCGGCGGCGGACTTCCGACGAGGTCGGCGAGCCGGGCGTAGAAATCGCGACGGCGCACCGGCCGGCCATCGGAGACGACGTACAGGGGGCCGGGCCCGGCATGATCGGCGACGGCCATCACGACGGCGGCGGCATCGTCGACATGGACGAGGTTCAGCCAACTGTCAGGATCGGCCTCGAGGGGGCGGCCGGCGCGGAGGTCGTCGATCCGCGGCAGGCGGCCCGGACCGTAGATGCCGGCCAACCGCAGGACCGTGCCCGGGCCCTTGGGGTGACCGCCGAGGAGCGCCTCGGCTTCGAGGAGCACGCGCCCCGCCTCACGGTCGGGGTGGGGTGGGGTGGCCTCGTCGACGCGTTGGCCATCGACGCGCCCCCACACGCCGGTCGAACTGACGAAGATCAGCCGGGGGTTTCCGGCGAGGGCATCGAGGAGACGACGCAGGCCGTCGACGTGGACCTCGCGATAGCTGCGTCCGGCGGTGCGATCGAATCCGACCGCCCAGACGACGGTGTCGACCTCGGGGAGCGCGGGCAGGGGGAGGGG
>Ga0164293_10001781_pt1 | contig 18131 bp, 19 predicted proteins | sample GEODES118metaG_FD_111487 | JGI IMG/M metagenome (GOLD analysis project Ga0164293, IMG submission 111487) | Eutrophic lake water microbial communities from Lake Mendota, Wisconsin, USA - GEODES118 metaG | ecosystem: Environmental > Aquatic > Freshwater > Lake | place: USA: Lake Mendota...
GATACTTCGTTATAAGATACTTCGTTATAAGATACTTCGTTATAAGATACTTCGTTATAAGATACTTCGTTATAAGATACTTCGTTATATAAAAGATATATGCAATCATATTAAACACTAATTACTATATTATATAAACTAACAAATCATGGGTATCCCTAGCTACTTTTCCTATATTGTTAAAAATCATCCGAATATTATCAAAAAATACTTTAAAGATGTCTTAAAGGTCGATAATTTATACCTTGATTGCAATTCTATCATTTACGATGCTTATAGTAAAATGACTTTTGAAAAAATAGATGAAACCATTGGCAAATCTATTATTCGGCAAGTGATTGCAAAAATTGAATATTACATTGGCATTGTTGAGCCCAAAAAAACCGTCATTATTGCCTTTGATGGGGTCGCGCCTGTTGCCAAGTTGGAGCAGCAGCGCCAGCGTCGTTACAAATCCGCGTATCAGAATGAAATTTCAAGGCAGATTTTCAAGAAAACTGCATCTGATCCTTGGAACACGGCGGCGATCACACCTGGCACCATATTCATGTCCGAATTGAATACCATGATTTCCGAATATTTCTCCAAAGAGAAATATTTAAAAGAGCCTTTAAAAGATCCTCTAAATATCCTTGTTAGTGGCAGCAATAAGGCAGGAGAAGGTGAGCACAAGTTGTTTGATTACATCCGTGTCAATCCAGAGAAACATGCTTCCGAATCCACTGTCATCTACGGTCTAGATGCAGATCTAATCATGCTTTCCATCAACCATCTACCTATTTGTCCCAAGATCTACTTATTCAGAGAGACCCCACACTTTATTCAATCGATTGACTCTAGTTTGGAACCAGATGCCAACTATTTCTTGGATATTCCGGAACTAACAAATGCAATTATTAAGTATTTGAATAATGACTCTGAAGAGTTTATAAATAATTACAATAAAGTTTATGACTATATTTTCATCTGCTTCTTTCTAGGAAACGATTTCTTGCCGCACTTCCCTGCGTTAAATATCCGGACCGGTGGCGCAGACAAGATGCTAAATGCATACAGAGCGACCATAAAACCAGATGAGAATCTAACAGATGGAAAAACGATCAACTGGGCCAATCTAAGAAAGCTGATCGCCTTCTTGGCAAAGCAAGAAGAGCAATATATTATAGCAGAACACAAGCTAAGAGACCGCGGAGAAAACAATTCAAAGCATTTTAGCAAAAATGCAAATAAAACAAGCGCAGCATTAAAGTCGCCAAGCTTAGAAGATGAATTTAAAAAATTTGAAAATACGCCTCAGACAGAAAGAGAACTAGAGAAATATATCAATCCATTTAAGCCTTATTGGCAGGATCGGTATTACAGAGGTCTGCTAAATATAAAGTCCGACACAACTGGGGCTTTAACAAAAGATGTAGCAATCAATTATTTGCAGGGACTGGAATGGACAATGAAATATTACACGACGGGTTGTGCGGACTGGCGCTGGCATTATAAATACAATTATCCACCGCTGCTACAAGATTTGATTAAGCATGTTCCGGTATTTTCGACAGAGTTTGTTCCTGTAAAGCCATTTGATCCGGTGACGGAAATAGTGCAGTTATGCTATGTTCTACCAAGGACGAGTTTACATTTGTTGCCGAAGGGTTTAGGACAAGCCTTAATTACAAACTTTAGCGATTGGTATCCGGATAATTGCGAATTTGTGTGGGCTTATTGCAGATATTTTTGGGAGTCACATGCCATAATGAATGAGATCGATATTAAGGAACTGGAACACTACTTAAAGACAAATAAACACTTGTTTGTTTAAGAAATTTGTTATATATTATAATTTATTATCATAATATATAGTGCAATGGGTCTTAAATATAAGAGTAAAAAAGTTTATAAAAAAAATAAAAGAAACAGATCTAAGGTTACAAGGAGAAAAAGAAGTAAGTTTACAAGAAAAATGAAAGGAGGTGTTCCGCTAACTAGAGGACAAAAAGAAAAATTAATAAATATGGGTTATACTGTAAATACTAATAATAAAAATGTATTTACAATTAGAGGAGTGCCAAGTAAATTATTAATAAATACTAGATTAGCCAGAGATGTAAGAAAAAATGAAAAACTAGAAACTTTTAAAACATATATTAATAATTTACTAAAAAAGGATAGACGTATTCCAGACAACATCACTGACATGGCATGCAAATATATATCAGGCTGTGATTTGGAAATAAATGAAACAGCTCAAATTATTATGACGAATCTACTAAGAGATCCTCAGGCTAATGCTCAAGAAATTCAAGAGTTTCAAGCTCGAACAAAAAAAATTGGTTCATTTCAATATACAAGTGATGGTTTAAAAAATCTTACAGATGTCCAAGAAGTTATTTTTAATGAATTACCACCATCGCCATCACCACTACAACCATTAACATTATATAAATATGTAATTATTCGAGAACTTGATGGAAGATATAAAATATATTATTCATTGGCAAGTGGAATAGCTCATTTTAGTTATATAGATTATTACGTGAAAAAACATTATAATCAAGATGGAACACCAAGAGTTAATGCACAAGGACAACGAACTCCTGCTACACAATTATTTTTTGTGAAAAATACGAGTATTCCTGAAAAAATTTTATTTTCAATGAGTTGGGGTAATACTCGAGTAAAACACGAATGGTTTAGTCTTTTAAAAGATTATGTGTTACAACAAAATGCACAAAATATAGAGGATTTTGTTAGAGATCATATACATACTTATCAAAATGTATTTAATGCATTTGATGGTGAAGTTAAAGCGATTATTGAACAAATGAGAAAAGTTGTAAATATTAATGCATATGTAGCATACGAAAATGATTGGAATACTATAGTAATGGGAGACGAAATAAGTCATTCATGTTTAACTTATGCATTAGAAGTTTATGCTGCTGGAGAATTTTGCACAGATGCGGAAGGAAATATAGTTTATGTAGATGGTTGGAGTGGACATTTTAAAACACCGCAAGAATATCTATATTTTATTAAAGAACAATTTGCAATATATGGATACGAAAATTTAAATCTTTTTCCATTAACCCTTGAAGATCATCTTGCAACAAGTTATGAAATTCCTAAATGTCCTGATGGATCACAAAATAACAATCCTGGTATTTTTCAACAACTTAAAAGAAGTGTTACAGCGCAAACAGCAATAAATCAAAATGATTAGAATCAGGGGACTATAATATATAATCCCTAATCCCAACAACTAGAAATCAATTAAATCCCCAGATTACTACTATTTAGGTGATTTTCTAAGAAAGATTTTTATTTTATCTTTTTAAATTTATTTTTGATTACTTTTTTGATTATAAAATAGATTAAAATATTTGGTTATTGTATAGTAATATGAGTCAATCATCAACAGATTTACCACCCGATTTTGAGCATCCAGCCGGTGATATGCTTAGAGAACCTCCTTTAGTAAGAACATTATTTGGCGTAGACATTGATCCAACAGTTGCAGCTACAATTTTAGCTAACGCAGCTATTAAAAAAGAAGATGGAAATGGTAGAACTCCTGAAGAAGCAGCAGCAAGGTTAGAAGAATTAATAAGTCAATTTACTGAACAATTTGTAGATTTAACAGCAGCCAGTGCAGCTTTTGCGACAGAAAAAGTTGATCAATATAAAAATAGTTTTATTGCCGAAAATACAGAACAACGACGTGCTGCATTTGCAGCATTTAAAGAAGAACAACAAATTGAAGCTAATCAAATGGTTGCGGCCAGTGGAATTATGGAAACTATTACTGGGTTACTATCTGAAATTCCTAATCCGGAAGGGAAACAAGAATTAATTAATTCACTAATAATACTAGCTCAACAACAAGTCTTTGTTACTATGAATGAAAGAGTCCGTGAATTAGACCCTGATTTATATGATTCACACGAAATGACTGTTCCACCTATTATTGCTAATTTTACATCTATATTTAACAATATATTCAAAGCTTCTTTAAATATTGCAAATACATTGCAACTTGAAATAATGTTGTTAGTATTTAGTGGCGTGGCATATTTTGTAGGAGGTTCGGGACCTGTTGTTGGTTTAATTTTTGCATATTTGGCTCGGACTAGTAATCAAAAAATGCAAGCAGAAGGTATTGTATTTAAGACAACTGCCACAGAAGATCTTGTAGCTATTTTTAATGGATTGAGCGGGGTGGCAAATGATTACGTATTGCCTTTTATAAATTTTGTTCTAAAATCATCTGCATTTATAAGTGCTGAAGTAATTAAAAGTGTTGCAAGAGATATAAAAAATTTTGTGCTTATGCCTGTTGCTAAAGTTGGAGCAATGGTTGTAGAAATTACCAAAACTTTTTATGGCGAAGCAATAAAAAATTTATTTAGACGTGGTTCATCTGTTTCATCTGCTTCATCTGATGTATCTATTGGTTCAGGAACTTCTATACCATTTGATCAAGAAGCATTTTTGAGAGAATTTTTTGGCTCTGATGCTAGTTCTGTTTCTTCTAGTAGTTCTACGGCAAGTAATGTAGCACTAAGTATTAGTTCAGTTGCATCAAGATTTGCTGTTCCAGGAAATTCTGCAGCTATGTTGTTGTTAACTAACGTAGCCTCGTCATCACAAGATCTTACTCCAATAGCAATACCCAGGGTAGAATTTTTTTCAGAATAACAAAGAGATGATTCAACACCTTTGGGTGCTGTAAGTTTATCCACTAAGGAAGGTGTTGAAATGTTAAAAAGAAAGAGACAAGGAGGTCCCTCAGGTGGTCGCAAATCAAGACGTTACAAAAAGAAGCGATCTACACTAAAAAGACGAGGCATGAAGAGACGAAGGACACGAAAGGGTAAGAAGAGGAGACATACCAAGAAAAGGTAGGGAACCAAGGTCATCGCTTTAACGAAGTAAAGCAGACCCTACGACCCCTCCTTTCAAAAATTTATAATAATTTAATACAAAATAAATGTAATATTAAATTATTAAAAAAACATTTTAGAAACCATTCTTTTTAAAAAAAGAAAAGGGAAGAAGATCCAACTAACAAAGTTGAAAATAATACTAAAAATATTGGCAATCGATGAGTAAATAACAGCCAAGCCACCAACAGTAATAACAGTGGATGTTACCGGGCTTCCAGAAAAGATCATCCAAATACTGCCCAAGAAATCGTAAATGCCCTGCAAGCCGCCAACTGTGACACCCTCTGGTAGAGCAATCACCGCTCTTGTAATCAGCTTTGTAGTGCGTTTCAGAGGCCCATAGACATGTAGATTAGCAAAAGCTTCGAACTCATTGCCATTCAATTCGTTCTGCAATACATCCTTAGTAACTTTTTGATCCGAGTCCTGCCTTGCATTCAACAATTCATCTGCGTGTTTTTTTAGCTCTTCTTTTCTTTTTTCCGCGTTAATAAGTCTAGTTGCCGTATTTAAACGCACTTGCTCTGACAAATCTAGCTTGCTAATAGGAAAATCAGATTCGAGCATATTCTTCAAGCGATCAATATCCGTTAATTTGCTAGAAATATATGTCTTCAATTTTGGGAACGGATTATATCGTGATCCAGATATATCCGAAATCTTGTCATATAATTCGTAGACAACTATTTCATCCAATTTTGTGGCGACTCGCTTTAACGCTTCTACTTGTTCCCATGCATTTTTTATTTTACCTGATTCAGAAAAAGAAAGCAAATTGGATTGAATTAGTGTCATGTAATTGATAAAATATTCGTAGCCAATTTTGTCGCCAACAATGAAGAGATCATTATTGTCATCAAGTGTAAATTGAAGTGAGAATGTATTGATACAGTAAATTCTTGAAAATGCGTAAGATACAGATTGGCTTAAAGTCTTTTCTTTTGATTCAGATTTATTTGCTTTTTCCTTTGGTTTATCAGACATCATATCAGCAACAACGCTTACGGGCTCAAGAATGTCGCCTGTAACAAAGGCGGCTGCTGCGGCGAAAAAGAATGCGCCCTTTGGATGCATTTTAGGAGAAATATTATTTTCTTGAATTTGGGGCTCTTTAGAAGTAACTGTAATGTGATTGAAGACATTCAACGCATTTATAGCCGACATTGTATCCAAGCAGTAAGACTTGCTGTGTTCAGAGAAATCATGCAATTGATCATTGACTGAATTGAAATATTCATCAACAATAAAGGTCGAGTCATAATCTTCATATAATATTTGAAAAAGGCCAATGTAGAAACCTTGTAGTTGTTTCTGATATTTATCGATGAGATTAGTAAGAGAAATAGGTGAATGAGAATGTTTATTTAAGGAACTAACAAACCCGACTAGTTCGTAATTTTGCATAGTGATATTAGTAGAATTTGCTAAGGAAAATACATTATTTAGGGAATAATTATTTTTTATTACATGTTCATGAAAGAAATCTGTTCTGGTGACTATGGACCCATTTGTAATCGCAATATATAAGAGTATGTATAATAAAAACATTTGTATTATTTGTATTCGTATTTATTCTATATGTATAAATAGAGTTTAAATTGTTTTACTATATATTTTATATGCATCTATAGTAGATAAATAGTATGTCATTTATTCAAAATATAATTACATATGCTCGGACCGGGGCACTTAATATTTTAAATTATATACGATCAGGTGTAACAGGAAAATTATACGGTGAATTATCTTCAGAAAAAATGGTTGATGTTTTTCATGCAACCGCAACTTCTAAGGTTGCTAGATTTCGTTCACATGATACAAAACCAAGTTATAAAAAATTATATAATGATGACATTACTTATGATTTAGAAAGAGAAGGAAAAGGAAAAGAAAAAAGAGAAAAGATAAGAGAAGGAAAAAGAGAAAGAGAAAAGATAAGAGAAACATTAAATCAAATAAATGAAGAAATAACACAAAATAAAAATATTAAATTTCAAGATAAAATTTTTTTAAAAAAATTAAAAAAAATATATGATGATGAATTTGATGATGAAGACTTAAATACAATAATATTAACATTGAATACTTTTATGAAAAGAAATACTAATCCTAATCCCTTTGACACTAAACTTTTTACTAAATTGTTACAATTTAAAAAAGATGCAAAATCAAAAATTCAAGAAATAGGAAACAAAGAATACACAAAAGATTTAGATACGACTCAAGCAGCATTTATCATATTTAAAGAAAATCCGGGAGAATACAAAATTTTTTTTATTCATACAAGAGATACTAGAATTGATTTTTTAAAAGGTAAAATACCAACATCATTTTTGAGATTACTATATTTAGAACAATTTAAATTTGAAGGACATCCACCTCCGTCATATATATGTGTTGGAACAGTTGATGCTAATAATGATAAAGATCAAACGCAAACAGCATTTCATGTAGATAATTTTCCAAGATATTTTATTTCTGGCACACTTGAAGAAGATTTTAAAACACTATATACTCAATTATTTGGTAAAAATGCCCCTCCTGAATGTGGATTTTTAGATTTTCAAATATTACTGGATTTTGTAGCAGCTACTACAGGAAGAGATAAAGCCGATGAACTTTTTAGTTTACTTCCAGGTGCAAAAGGTAATTTTGCACCCTTTTTTGCATATTTAAATTCACTAATTACGCATGCAACCCCAGATTTTATAAATTTGGCTGAAATAGAAGCATATTATCAATCACTAGGTCAAAATGTCCCACCAGAAGTAAGAGAATTTGTAGAAAAATATAATGATTATTTAGAAATATTACGCGAAAATAAAAGAAAATTTAGAAGAGAATTGTTAAGTTTTACACCTATAACTGATAAAAATAGACTTTTTACAGAAGACATAATTAAGATATTTGAAACAAATGCTACTGCTGTAATTAAAGAAGGTATAATTATAAAAAATTTAAATGATCATTTAAAAGATAAATCAATATATGATCCAGAAATAAATAACGAAATTTTATTTGAAAATGATCAATTTGAAAATGATCCTGAACGCGAAAATATTGAATGTTTTGTTTTTATGGAAAAAACTTTTTTTATTCAAGAATTTAGTAATGATGATCTAAATAATCCAAATTTAAATTTTCTTATAAAGTTAAAAGATGAAATGTTTGAACCAATAGGTGAAAGAATTTTGATAGGTCGCGATGAACCTAGTGCTAGATTAGTTAGACGTGAAGTAGTAGATAATCTTGGTTCTGAATTAGGTGGCAGTAAACGCAACAAATCAAAAAGAAGAAACACAAAGAAGAAATACCATTTTAAAAAAGGAAGACAAACACAAAGAAAACAAAATAATAAAAGAAGATCTAGAAAAATAAGATAAGTAAACTAACAAATAAAAATAAGGAAAACTAACAAAATTATTTTATACGAAATGTATAATATAATTCAATGAGTCAAAAGACTGTTATTACACATTTTAGTAGTCGCCAAGATTTTCTTCGTCTATTAGAAAACAATCCAGGCCTAGTTATCGTCAAATTAGGAGCCACCTGGTGCGGACCATGCAAGCGAATTAAGCCAGTTTTAGACGGTTTTTTTGCATCCAGTCCCGACAACGTATTATGCTGCGACATTGATGTCGATGAATGTGCGGATTTATATTCGTATTTTAAAAGTAAGAAGATGGTCAACGGAATCCCAGTGATCCTTCTTTACAAGAAAGGCAATACTAATTTCTTTCCTGATGACTCGATTACAGGAGCGGATCCAGTAGAACTAGACAAGTTTTTCAAACGATGCGGACTCCATTTGAAATCTTTGGCACCTGTAATTGAGAGACAAAGTTTACTACGATAACTGAAATAAAAATTTTAAATATAAATATACATATAGAATATTTAAAATCTATTTAAATATATTCAAAGACTATTATTAAACAACAATGAGTTCATTAATACCTCCCATGATAACTTATACAGCAAATGCAGGTTCCTTGTTCTTTTTAGGTGGTGGATTATGTTACATAATAGAGGAGAAAAAATATGAGCATATTCCTGTGTTCGTTTTGTTTCCTTCGATATATTGCGGATATAATATGTATAAAAATCGCGACAAAATAATTAAATATATATTAAAACCTACTTAAAGACTTTTCTTAAAGAAAGGTAATATAAAATGGATTTATCTTTAGAAGAGCAAACTAACAAATATAACGATCTTATTACAAGTCATTTGAAGGAAATTCCAAACAAGATGTTCACCTTTGAAGTAACAAAGTGCTGCAATTATAGCACCCTTGTGTTTTTATACAAGGAAGACATGGTCTCAAATTTATTTTTACAAGTGGCAAAGCATTTTGGCTGTCAAAAATTGGTATCATTGTATATGTTAGATCAGGAAGGACAAAAAGTTATAATTCCATTTAATATTTATATGAGTTTAAAGGAGTTTATTTTTGAGCAGACAAATAATCAGCGAATTTTGAAACCAATTTATGATGTTCCATTGCCGGTAGTGTATCGCATTTATTTGGATGATGGACATCATCATGATCATATTCACTAATAATCTTGGATTATTCAAACAAACTATTTAACTTTTTGTAACTATCTGGTGTGTATAATTTACAAACTCGGTGAGTAGTTTTTCTTGTTACACTTATTACACATCCATCGCTTTTAGTGCATACTTCTAGACAATCGTTCATTTTTTGTATCCATCTAATATGCTTTTCATTAATAACTTTATTATCATCCGTTTTGATATAAACTGTTGAATTAATTGTTGTATTATTTTCCATTTATAAGGATAACGATATAGATATAGATATAGTTGATAAATAGTATCTATATAGTTTTTTAACAAAGATATAAAGACATGTCATTGTAAATGTATAACAATGAATAAAATATTGACAATAAGAACAGCATCTTCATCATTTATTAAATTCAAAAATTTACCTGCATGTATTAATTGTGTGCATTTTATTAGACACGAAACAAATTACCCATATGATCCACCACCTAGTGACGAAAATTATGGAAAATGCAAATTATTTGGTAAGCAAAATATGGTTACTGGTGAAATAAATAACGAATATGCTGTATTGTGCCGTGAAAACGAGAAAAAATGTGGAGAAGAAGGAAAATTTTTTATTGCTAACAAATAAAAAGATTATTATAATTAGCATTTAAATATAAATTTATTTTGTATAATAATACAATATGAATTACAAAGATTTGCAAAATAGTTGTTATAAAGGAGGGTCCTGTCCAAAAGGAGGAATTAAAATACATGAAACGGTTTATAATACAAATGTGAATCCTAGACAAAATACAAATACAAATACTTTAAATTCTGATCCAGATATATTTAGACCATCTACTGTGAGAACCCCAGTAAATTTTTATCAAACATCGCTCAGCAATTTGGACCTAGAACTGGACCACTATTCTCTAGAAGACTTGTATAAACTTTTCAACATTCCAGAGCATCAGTTAAGCGAACAAGCGCTAAAGAATGCGAAACAAATCGTCTACAAAATGCATCCTGATAAGTCACAGCTCGATCCGAAATATTTCCGCTTCTTCTCCGCTGCATACAAGCGAGTCTTTTCAATATTTGAATTCCAGAACAAGTCGCTAAATAAACGTCTTGCAACAAGCGACAATGATTACTACGACGATAGCAATAAGACTATTTTGAACAACATGTTCGACACTAATAAAGGTCTAAAGGATCCCAAGAATTTCAATAGCTGGTTCAATGAAAAATTCGAAAAGCATAGCAAAGACGTCTTGGAAGATGATGTTGGTAACAAAGGTTATGGTGATTGGCTCAAATCAGACGAAGGGTTATATTCAGTAAATGACAATATAACAAAGGCCAATATGAATGATGCCTTTGAAAAACAAAAGAAACAAATACAGGCTCTTACTACATATCAAGGTATAAATGATAGTTTTTCCTCATTTAGTGGATCTTTGTTAGGAGACCAATCTGACAACTTTACCGGATCAAATGGGGCACTTGGATACACTGATTTAAGACAAGCACATGTAGAGAGCGTGATACCAGTTACACAAGAAGACTACGATCGCATGCCAAAATACAAATCATTGAGTGAATATAAAGCAAGGCGGGATACAGCGGATACAAGTCCGCTATCAAAACAAGAAGCAGAACGCATGCTTATGCAACAAGGTCAAAACTTGGAACAACAATCGGCAGCCCTCGCATATAAATACGCACAACAATCGGAAAAAGCGAGACAAAATAGTTCAGCTTTCTTCTCAGATTTAAGACAAATAACTAGGTAAAAATAATATAATTTATTAAAGAATTAACTATTAACGAATTATTTTAAAAATTATATTATTTAATGGTGACGACGAGTATTTTTGCGCTTTCGGCAAAATTCGCGTCTCTTGGCAGAACGCTTGGTGTTCTTGCAGCTCTTGATTTTGCGGCAAGACTTGGCGGACTTTCCAGTGCACATGGAACCCTTAACGCGCTTTCGGTAATAACGACGAGCAGACAAAGTAGTAGCCATTTTATATATTATAAAAAGAAAATATTTCCTAAAGATAGAGAAAGTGAAAAGGTAAAAAAGAAAAATATAATAATATAATATATGTTAGTTGCAAATTATATTATTCTAGTTATAATTATTATCGCATTAGGAATACTTTATCAAAAGTATTGTGAAAAACAGAGTTGGACAGTTCCGGAGGACAATTATTCAGAAATACGCAAATATTTGTTAAATGAATCATCTTTAGCTAAGAGTAAAAAGCCAATATTATGGATTCATGTTCCACATGAATATAATTCCCGTGATTGGCTCAGCTTCGGATCACGCAGTTCATTCGAATTGAATCAACCATACTTATATTTAACCGTTAGAAGCATCATCAAGAACTGTGATCAGTCTTTCCATATATGCATAATTGATGATAAATCATTTGCTAATTTAATTCCCGGTTGGAATATCGATCTAACACTTGTTGCAGACCCTATTCTATCCAATATAAGGCAACTCGCACTAGCTAAATTATTATACGCTTATGGTGGCATAAATGTGCCTATTTCATTCCTGTGTTTCAAAGATTTAATTGGACTTTATGAGAAGGGCACAAATGGCAACACCATGTTTGTCTGTGAAAATGTCAGTTCAAATATCACTTCAACAACGGATTTATTCTGTCCAGATGCACGCTTTTTCGGCGCCATGAAAAATAATCAGGTATTGTCAGAATATATTGAATTCATGCAGCGCATAATTTCTGCAGACTATACGGCTCAAAGTGAATTCCTGGGAGACTTTGACAGATGGTGTAAAAAGCGTATACAGAATAAACGAATGCGTTTAATACCAGGCACTGATGTTGGCACGAAGGCAGTGGATGAATCTCCCGTAACAGTTGATACTCTTTTGAGCGAAGATTATATCCATTTTTATCCTAAGATGTATGGTATTTGGATCCCAGCGGAACAAATTTTGAAACGCAGAAAGTTCGAATGGTTTGCCCGCATGTCACCACAACAGATTTTCCAAGGCAACTTCATATTGGCCAAGTATATTGTCTTGGTGACAGCTCCGGACTCAAAGATGGGCATTATTGAACCGATGGAAAATCAACCAGATTGGATTGGCTTCTGGCGTGTTCCGCTAACAAATAAGACTCTGAATGTATGGGGACCCATGCCACAAAATTTGGGTAATGATGTGCCTCGTGCAAAAAATTCTGGAAATTTACCTTAAATAAGATCTAACAAAATTTAAAATAAAATTAACAAATAAACTTAAAAACTATATTGTAATATATATAAAATATCATGATGGATCTAAATGATTCAATCAATACAATAGATACAATAGATTCAATTGATACAATAAAAGATATATTTGATATGACTGTAATAGATGAAACCAAATTTGTTGCACCACAAGAACACACGTCATGGATAGCATTTTCTTCGTTATTTTTTCTAGTTCCATCGATATACGCATTTAATAATGAGCAATATTTCATGTCAGCTGTATTGGGGTTATTATCAATAACAAGTTTTAATTTTTGGAGAAAGCCAAATTATTCTTGGAGAAGAATAGTGGATCGTATTTATGCAAAAATAGCATTTGCTATTTGTTTTATAAATGGAATTCGATATTATTATTTGGACCCGCTTATAAATTCATCATGTGTTGCATTTATTACATTTGTGTATTTTTATTATATGTCGAATAAATTTTGCAATGATAAATTTTGTAATAATATGCAAATAAATCCTTGTTGGTGGAAATATCATATGGTTTTTCATTTCCTTGCTACATATGTGCAGATAATTGTAATAAAAAGTATGATTGATTATGAAACCAATTTAAAAATATAATTTAAAGATTATTTATCAATATAACATAATATTTAAAAATGCCAGCTAATATACAAGCAATAATAAAAAATGTGTTAGATATTTCAACAATAGATCCAACAAGATATGTTGCACCTTGGAACCAAACTCGGTGGTTAGTATGTTCTTCATTATTTTTTATGTTTCCTGGAATCTATGGTTACCAAAAAGAGCAATATTTTTTGTCATTTATTTCCATATCAACTGCATTATGCAGCATAAATTTTTGGAGGGATGCAACGTATTCTTATAGAAGAAGCGTTGATTGTATTATGGCTAAACTAACATTTGTAATTTATACGATAAGTGGTATATTTTATGTTACATGGATACCATTTGTTATCACAGGATATTCTGCTTTATTTGCATTATTATATTGCTATTATATGTCAAATAAACATTGGGATTCTGAACTATGGTGGAAATATCATATGATGTTTCATTTACTAGTATCATATACGCAAATTATAGCTATAAAAAGTATAGCTGATTATACTTTAAACAATGATTTATGTCCTAGTAATGAGTTATAAGTTATAAGTTAAAAGTAACAAATTATATTAAATAAGAAAAAAGATCATATTGGCTGTGAATAAACAAAAGTGGCATTAAAAAACTGCAAAGCGCAAACCCTATAAATTTGTTAGTTATATTATCATCAAGTAGATATTTTAAAATAATTAATGCACTAATAGGTGTAGCCCAAAAATATTTAATATATTCATTTAAAATTTGCTTATTGGGTTTATAAAATAAATGTATTGGGTATAAAGTGATATTTATAGGACCAGCCCATGTTTCATCTTGTAATAGTTCTCGCTCAATTCTTGCTAAAATACATCCATGAAAATAATAATTTGAAGAAATAATAATGATCCAAATAAAAGTTAAAAAATAAAACAAAATAGTTACATCACTGACAATTAAATTATATAATATCCATGATACTGTATTCATATGTATCAAAATTAATATGGATGCTGCCAGTTTATTATTTTCTTTTCCTGATAATTGCAGAAACCATTCAGAAACAGTATCGATAATATATTTTGTATTTTTTTTACGATTTTCCAAAGAAAAAAAATTAGAAAACATTGTAAAATAATATATATTATAACTTTTAAAAAATAATATATATTGAAACTCGTAAACTTGGAACTTGTAAACTTGAATTTATGGTTTATCAATAACCACTTCTTTCACGACATTGCTAACAATTTTCTCATAATTCTTCAATTGTTCTTCCGTGCTACTGCCAGACATGGTTTCACAGATTAGCTTATTATAGCGATCATTTTGTTTTGATTCAGGATCTCTGTATTCTGGATTCCGTTTCTGCCATTCAAAAATATTCTGGATGTTTTTGTTAGCTACTTGTTTAATTGCTTTTGTTAGTATAGGCTTATCCTCCGTTTCTTTAATCCATTGATTTTCATTTTTGACATACAATGTGCTACGCTTTATATCACTGCATTGAAGTGGTCGCTTACATACATCCAGCTTTTGAAGACCGTTGATGAATATTTTAGAAATACCGTTAGCGTAGCCAACTCTGACAGTTTCTTCTAGATCCTTGACACTCAAAACAAGAGAATCGACAAACTCACTAATATTAAGTGCATCTTTACATGTGTCGTTCAAATATACGTTCAAATTGAAACTATTATTATTAGTATTGTTAGTTGTAATATTATTTGTTTGTGAGTTTTTGGACAATTCCACTAGTTGTTTTCCTTGTTCTTGATTTTGTTCAATTAGTTTCATTATTAAATCTGTAAGAATCTTTGAATCATTTTGAGGAGTTTCTGTTATATCTTTGCATTTAGCTGAATGTTTCCATAAACCGCTTTTGCTAGAGTAATGATGATTACAAATACCACATATATACTTTTTTGACAGCACAGATGGTAACGGCTGATTTTTGCTGCGACAAGTTTCCAATTCAGCTTTTTTGTGTTTTGCAGACAAAATATGCTGACTATAATTAGACTTTTTGCTTGTATGATAGTCACAAATATTGCAAGAATATTTGACGGCTGATTTTTGGTTTCCAAAAGTTTCCATAAGTTTCCTAAATAAGCGAAATATTTAAAAATGTCCAAAAAAACGGCAAAAGTTGGAAAAAAGTATGCTCACAAAATTTTCAACCAAAAAATATTTTTTAGAGCATTATGCTAATAAGTCGAAAAAAATAGGATTTATCCAAAGCTCCTTTTGGCTTTTCAAAAATGGACAAAAAAAATGTCCAAAATCGAAAAATGAATTTCCAATTTGGAACAGTAAAGTGTAGGAGTCTAGAAAATACTTATGGTAACAAAATACAAATAAAATAACTGTATTTATAACACGATACATAATCATAACACAGAAAAACTAATTTGCAGCATAAATCAAAGAAAAACGATGCAATAATGCCCAAATGAACTGACACAATGCATGAAGGCATGAAACAAATATGCTTGCGTTTGATCATCTGAAAAGCAAAGACAATTATTTAAATATCCATAATGATACAAGAAAATAGTAGAAAGAAATGTAATCAAAATAGTTGCAGACAACAAATATTGTTTTGCAGTAAATTCATTTTTAGAATCAATATATTCTTTTAATTTTTTATAAAATAAATATCCGCCATAAAATACGATGCAATAAATAGCAATTTTATCGAGAATATTTGTTAGAAAAGTATAGCGCGAATGATGCAATAGTGATGTAACTAAAAGAGCAAAAAATAAACCAGCATATAAATAGTATCCATAGTAAAATGCAACTAAAACATTAATTATAAAGACAAAACTGGAATAAAAACAGGGATTATATGGGTCACAAGTGTTTGCAGGTTGGTTAAAATATTCTATTATATCTTGATACATGATATAATATAATATTTTATAAAGATAAAGAATTTAATCAAGTTACCCGGAATTTACACGATTAATATATACAGTATAATTACTCCAAACTTCTCTGCAAGTAGGACATGTTCTTATAGCCGGACTACGCACTCTTAACCAACGTTTAAGAGCGGATTCAAGAAAATGAATATGACAATTACAACAAGTCATATATTGCTGATCTGCTAGTATTTCATCATGTGTAATATTACATACATTGCGTTCAGGATTAATAACTTGAAAAACAAAAGCGCCATTTGGAACAGGATAATTTATTTCATCATTTATTGAAGATCCTGTTGCACTTGTTGATCCGGTTGTTGCCGCACTTGCAGAGCCAACTGACCCAACAGAGCCAGCTGAGCCAGTATAACTGTAAGAATTTGGTCCAGTTCTGCCATAAGAAGAAGAATTAATATAATTATTCGAATTGCTATTTATAAAATAATTACCTGACATATCGATTAAACCAGGATTACGAGATGTTCTTGTAATATAATTTCCAGACATATCAAGCATTGCATAATTCGGTGGAGTTCCAACAATAGGTTGAATCGGATGATTTGATATGAAATTTTCAATAAAAGCAGGTCTGTAATCTATTCTTAATCCACCTAATCCATTAGTTTGTTGAAGATAGTTATAATACACATTATGTATAACAATTTTACTCTGATCTTGGGAAAACTGAAGACACATTGTTGAATTTTCAAGTCGCGATAAATTAATAGCTCCTGAAAATGTATTTATACCTTTGTCTAAAAAATCAGTATGATCATTGAAAGGCATATAAAGTAAATTGTTAGACAATTTTACACATGCATTTTGAATTAAATATCGATCGTAATCAACTCTTAAAAGGTTGTTTACATAAAATTGAATAGATGTTAATTCGGTAATATCACATTGAATTAAGAATCCCTTGGTAGGTCCATTTAAAATGTTAGTTTGAATTTGGAAAGAACGTCGTTCTGAAGAACTTTCAGGAACAGATACATATAAGGTGCCAATTTGCTGAATTAAACTGAAGTTATTATGTCTATTATTGTTAGTAATCCACGATCGTTCATGTTCATCATGCATATATACTTTTGTTAGTAAACTAAAACTGTTTGAATAGTTGCTAATTTCGTGAGCGTCTAACAACAAAAATGAGACTGCAGAATATTGTAAGTCAATCATATTTATTTTGTTGAATAATGCCTCAAAAGGCAACCGAATATGTAATTTTCTGTCATGCAATTCAACTCGATTTAGTTCACATAATAATGAAAGAGGCAATTGAAGCACTGTTTGTTCAGAAATTTGCAAAACAAGTCGCATCTTATGAAAAAGATGACATACATTATAAATAAACTCAGATTCAGAATCATCATGAAGATTGAGACCATGATACAAATTAATGACAAGTGTATGTGGAATATAACAGTCATAATCACGTGATAAAATTACTGTGTTATTATTATTGTTATTTCTATCATGAAAAAAATGCACCGCTTTCATACCTACAGCATAATTTACTATATTTGTAAAAGATGAATCTTGAGGTGTTGAATTTGTAAATATTTGCGTGATCATCCCAAAATGTATATTATTTGAGGACATTTAGTAAATCTATAAATAATATAGTATTTGTTAGGTTTAAGTGAATTTAATATATATTTAAACTAACAAATATTATTAATACAATATAATACAATAAATATTATAAAAAACAATTTAAACGTAATCTCATATAATTATATAACCAGGAAAGATGTCACACACCGATAGCTATTTAACTTTATGCATTGAAGAGAGAGATTCTTTAAATAATTATGAAACTATTATTAACCGACTATTTTTAGCATATGATGTAGAGCAAGAGTCGTATGTGGTATATGGAAA
>Ga0164293_10001782_pt1 | contig 18127 bp, 21 predicted proteins | sample GEODES118metaG_FD_111487 | JGI IMG/M metagenome (GOLD analysis project Ga0164293, IMG submission 111487) | Eutrophic lake water microbial communities from Lake Mendota, Wisconsin, USA - GEODES118 metaG | ecosystem: Environmental > Aquatic > Freshwater > Lake | place: USA: Lake Mendota...
ACAAATATTGGCAACTGTAAAAAATAAAACGGTCTAAAGGATTTTTCAGTTATGTGAACCTGATTATCTACGAAAACACTTTCGGTAATAATGTTCACATAAGAATTATAGAAGCAATTTGGATTCAGAAATTTGTCAGGATGATACTCATCTGGATTTACGAACCACTCGGTCGTTTCGGACTCACATTTTGAATATATGTTCGGCCCATTTTTGAAAAATAAAACCTCATCCTCAAAGTCTTTGTAAGTATCTTTTTTGAAAGCTAGCGGATGATTTTTAGCAATATGAGTTGACCCTACAAAAGAGTAATCAGTGTCCTGTAAAATATTATTTTTTTTCAAGTAAGATAATGTAATCAACCTATGAGGTTTCAAAGTTCTATTATGACATAAAAATAAAAAATCCTTATCTTGTTTGTAAACCGCAGAGTGCTTGACCAAAATCTCAAACATGAAGTTAGCTAAAAACTTACATGACATTACGTTCATTTTAGTTTCTAACTTTTCTTTGTATAGGGCAAGTTTTGAGTTGTTGTTTACGTAATAAATGTTTTCTTCTTTGATGCCCAAAGATCTACAATCGTTGACTAAACTTTTCATCACTTCAAATTCATAGGAATTTATTTCATGCTCGTTTAAAAGAATAATTTTCATATTCTTTTCGATTGAAGCCTGAATGGCATCCTCAGGTATTATGAAACGGTTTGTATTCAAATAGTGATAAGATAGATCTTTTCTATATACTATTATGTAAAAAAAATCCTCTTCAGTTGTTATTTCTTCTATTCTAAATTGTTTGGGGCGCAGTCTAAAATCTTGTAATATATAGACAGGAATCTCAACCCACAAATCATCAAATTGCATAGCATTCGGGAGTGGTTTGTTACCAGACCAATTACTGAAAACTAAATTAAAATTTTTTTCAGGTGAATTATTACTCATAATAACTTTTGGGGTCATTCACATAATGAGATAAAAAATGAATCCATCGATCTATTTTTTTGAAATTCTTTAATATAGTTATGATTGTGGATGAATTTTTCCCTATTTGATAAATAATACTTTTTTATTTCTGAACCAAGTTTAGACAATCTTTTTATTTCTTCAACAATTAAATGTAATCTTTTAATATGATCAATCTCTTTGTCATAAGAGTGGTCAACTAAATCTTCAAACAAATATAAATTATGTTCTTTTTTCAAAAATTCAACGTGCCTATGAGACGCAACAAACAATGGTATTTGAAAATAGTAGAAGGGTTTAAATGATTTTTCAGTTATATGGACACTGTTTATTGCGAAGTGAGATTCGGTCACAATGTTAATATAACTTTCTAAATGGCTTTGTACTGAAATATGATAATTCGCATCGTAATTTTTTTCATAATCAAACCAGTTTACTTGATCTTCGTAGAACGATAACTTTTTCAAATCTTTTAATTTATTAAATGACTGTAAAAAGTATTCTGTGTTGAAAATCTCACTACCACCAAAGTTTTCGGAATCTAAGTTAAAATTCTTTGGAACACCGTATGTTAATGACCAATCAATTATGTTTGAGTCGGTTAATAATCCTTCATAGTTCAGTAGTGTCAACAGAGAAATTCTATGAGGTTTGGGCCTTCTGTTATGACAAAGAAACAAAAATTTTTTATCCTCTTTAAGGCCCTCAATATCGGTTCGGACTGAAATGTACTTACTTATCAATTCTATCAAATAATCAGTTTTGAAGACATTTATTCCTGAAGGGTTCAAGTTTTTAATCTCATACAATTCTGAGCAGTTATTTACCAAATAGATTAGTGACTCATCAATATTCTTGGATCTTAAAGTTTCTAAAAGTTTGGTATAATAATTTTTGGGATTTGTGTAACTTTCGTGTTCATTATAAAAAACAATTCTCAATTTTTTATTCGAAATTAAATTTTCAATTTCCTGTGAAATTTCCCAATTCTTACCATCATATAAACTTTCATTAAAATGAATGAAATAATAGTATAGTCCATCGTCACTTACATCACTTGGTTTACATAAGTTTAATTTTATGTCAGATGGTTTTAAAACAAATATGTAAAATGGTAAAATCAATTTTTCACCATCAGAATTTAAATGATTAAGGTTAGGTAAGGGAGTACCGTCTTCCTTCCAATTGTCAAAAACTAAATTTAAAATATGACCCATTTTCCAGTACCATAGTGAGGCCAAACTTTTTCATAATTATACCAAACTATATCATTCGGAATTTCTGACTTAACGCCCCAAGTTTCTATAGTTGGAGTATTAGTCGACACTCCATTATCCTCAACAACGAATGTTATTGGAAGGTCAAAGTTTTTGGAGTATTTATAATTTTCCATAAATCCTCCAGTTTCAAAAGCCATATCTCCCACAAAACACCAAACTCGACTATCAATATTATTATTTTTCAATGCCATGGCGGCACCGACAGCTATAGGGATAGTTCCACCAACAATTGCAGAAGAATAGAAGTTCTCATCTTTGTTTACCAAAGTTATCGATCTTCCTTGAACTATTTCTGATTCAAGCCATTCTTCGGAAATTCCTTTCAATAATGCATGGTAATGAGATCTCCAAGTTGAAAAAACCCAATCATTTTTTTTAATTCTTTTAAAAATATCAATTAGTTCGTCTTCATTTCCTCCACTCAAATGAATTGGTCCTCGAATTTTACCATCCTCCCAATGATCAGCAATCTTTCTCTCGAATCCAATCAAATCTTCTTTAGTAAAATTATGATTGTTAACTATTGGGTACTTTTCTAAATTTTTAATCATCTGTCTCTTTTTTGTAATATCGGTTTATCTGTTGGCCATTCCATTTGATATTCAGGGTCGTTCCATTTTACAACTCCTTGTTCATCCGCATCAACATAACCATCTTTATAAAATAAATTATAATGGAACATACAATCAGTAAGTGCAAAATGTCCATTCGCAAATCCTGGAGGGACTAAAACTTGGTTTCTTAACCTCTCAGTAATTATATAGCTTTCCCAATCACCAAAGGTAGGACTATTTTCTCTCATATCTAAAACAACTAAATAGATATCACCAACTGCAGCTTGAACTAGTTTCCAAGTTTTTGTATCCCAATGTAATCCTCTTAAAACACCTTTATATGAACGAGAAAATCTTCCGTGAATTGAAAGTTCATTTTTATCGTAGTTTATATGGTTCATTACGGGATGCTCCTCCGAATGAAAGGTTGTCCATATTTCTCCTCGGTATTCTCTGAAGACTGATGGTTGGAAAATTGGGACTTCATATCCGAATTTTTTTGATGGAGTTACTACAAACTCATCCCATTTATTATTCATCGTTACTATTTTTTAGAAATTCATAAAGTTTATCTGCATATTTTATATGCCCAAAATAACCAGGGTGGCCATCACCACTAAATCCGCTCAACTCATCCGCAATTGTTAATTTTTTGGTTCTACACCAAGTGTTGATGTCAAACATCCAGTGATTATAATCTTCTTCATCAAACTTTATTACATCCCCTGTCATAAAAGTATTGTTGAAATATAATGAAGATTTATTCATCACGAATATTTTGATTTTATGAAATTTACAAAAAGTGTATAAACCAACAAAATCTCTATCATCACTTTTAAGTTTTTCATTGAATGAATAATGGTTTTCGAACCAAGACTTTAATTTATCTTCGTAAAGATAATCAGTTTTCCTATATTCATTGTTGAAATATTCTCTAACGGATGCTGAAAATATTTTTTCAAATTTATCGTCGTTTCTCGAATTTACAATGAAGTAGTCTTTAGCATCATTCAGATAAACGTCCGATCTACTTGGATCAGGATTTTCTAAAATTATAAAAAAATTATGACGGTCTTTCCAATTTTCGTGGATAAAATCATAAGTTGTTCGAACAACTCTATCTGTCCCAGATCCACATTTGGCTTGGTTAACAAAGTCTAATCCGATTAGTTTTGATAGCCTTGCGGCAAAATTTACTTCAGTTCTATTCTTCCAAGAAACTTTATAAATTTTTTCATATAAAGGTAATACAGAATCCCCACGAATCGAGGGTTCTTCCAAACCACCTCCTTCAACGTGAGAGCATCCATTGACATAAAAATATTTGTATTTCGAAAAGTCCATTATGTATTATTTGCGTATCCTAAAGGGAATCCATTCCTAAATTCAGATGTCATTTTTGGGATCAAAATTTGGTAAGTCTTAATAAGTTCTTGAATACCGTTATCCAACGAAAACTTGGGAGACCATCCAGTTGATTCGATTTTTTTATTAGACACAATATAATCACGTTTGTCAGGATCTTCGTAAAAGTCTGAATACGAGATTGCAAAATCTGGAATGTATGTTTTTATTTTTTCTAAAAGTTCTTGTTTACTCAAATTTGCGTCACTAAGGCCAACATTGAAGACATTATTTTTCATAGTTTTATAGTTCTCCAAAGAGTGAAGAAAAACGTTGGCAACATCTTGAACGTGAATGAAATTACGTTTAAAATGTTTTTCAAAAACCACAATATACTTGTCGGTCATTGCTTTATAAACGAATTCATTCACTAATAAATCTGTTCTCATTCTTGGAGAAGAACCAAAAACAGTTGCCAGTCTGAAACACACTGAATTTGTATGATTTAACAACAAAGTTTCTGACGCACATTTTGATTCACCATAAACTGAAATTGGATTTAAAGGAGATTTTTCGTCACATTCAAGATCATTTTTTCCAACACCATAACCGCTATTTGTATTAGGGAATAAAATTATTTGATTGTTAGATAATACTTCGGAAATGTCTTTGATTTGGTTGTAATTTATTTCCCACGCCAACTTAGGGTCACTTGAACATGCTGGAAAACCAACTATTGCGGCTAACGGAATTATCACATCGTGGGATACAACTTGTTTTTTTAACAAATTTGTATTCCGAACATCTCCATAGATAAAGTTATATTTTTCATTATGAACCAAGTTCAATGGAGATATTTGGTTAAAAAGTAAGTTGTCAATGACGGTAACCTCATAACCCTTATCCAAAAATTTTTGACTTATGACAGATCCTAAATAACCTGCCCCACCTGTGATTAAGACTTTCATATCAGATAAATTTACTATTTATGAATTGTAAAGTAAATTATAGTAAAGAGATATTTCAGAATGTATATAATCGGGATTAGTGCATATTATCATGATTCATCAATTTGTTTATTTAAAAACGAAGAACTGATTTTTGCAATTGAAGAAGAAAAGTTTACAGGTATCAAGCATGATGCTTCGTTCCCTCATAAATCACTTGAGTATATTATCGACAAGTATAAAATCAAAAGAGATGAGATTGATATGATTTGTTATTATGAAGATCCTAAACTAAAACGAAAAAGAGTTATTTTGAATGGAATTATAAATTTTTTCAAGTCACCTGTAAAATCGATAAAATCATTTTCTAAAATAAATTCGAACCTAAAAGATTTAACGCAACAACTTAAAAAATATTCTGACAATATTTTTTATTCTGAACATCATAAATCACACATTTATTACTCTCACTCACATTCAAACTATGACGAAAGTGTTTGTTTTAGTATTGATGGTGTTGGGGAATTCGATACAACTTCCGTAGGATATATTAGTGGAGATGAATTTCAATATAAATCTATCTCAGAATATCCTCATTCACTAGGTCTATTTTATGCGGCAATGACTGCATTCTTGGGGTTCAAACCAAATGAAGGGGAGTATAAAGTTATGGGATTGGCGTCTTATGGAAATCCAAATCTATATTTTGATAGAATGAAAAATCTTATAACCTATAGAGAAGGAAAATTAGAGTGTAATATGAAAGTGTTCAATTGGGATAGGTCTGAACGAACAATGTTCAACGATAATTTAGAAAAAATTATTGGATTAAAACAACGAATACCCGACGAAGAAATAACTGAACATCATAAGAATTTAGCGGCATCAGTTCAAAAAATTTATGAAAAAATTCTTTTTGATATAATTTATGAAAATAGAACGCCAAACATATCGACAATTACTTTAGGGGGAGGGTGTGCTTATAATGGGAGCGCTAATGGAAAAATTCTTAAAAATTTTGATTTCAAAAATTTGTGGATTCCACCAGCTCCTTCAGACGCGGGATCTTGTATTGGCGCTTGTGTAAATTATATTCATCAGACAAAAGGTAAAATTGTTAAAGTAAATCAGAATCCGTTTTTGGGGCCATCTTTCATCGAAGACGATATCGAAATGATTATGGAAAACATAAACCACAAAAAATTTGAAACTGAAAATAATCTAATCGAATATGTCTCAAAAAAATTATATGAAGGGAAAGTTGTTGGATGGTTCCAAGGGAGTTGCGAATTCGGGGCCAGAGCGTTGGGGCATAGATCAATATTGGCCAACCCAACAATTGAAGGGATGAAAGATAGAATAAACTCATTGGTTAAAAAACGAGAGGGTTTTAGACCTTTTGCACCATCAGTCATTAAAGAGAGTCAAACTGAATTTTTTGAATTGTTAGGAGATGTGCCTTATATGAATCAAGTAGTTCAAGTCAAAAGTGAATATAAGAATATATTTAATTCTACCACACATGTTGACGGATCGGCTCGAGTTCATACAGTATACGAAGATACGTTATTTCATGAACTATTGAAAGAATTTGGTAAACTGAGCGGGCTTCCTGTATTACTAAACACATCGTTCAATATCAAAGATAAAACAATGGTATTGACACCACAAGATGCAATCAATACTTTTAATGATGTCGATATAGACTTATTGATAATAAACAATTACTTAATAGAAAAAAAATGATCAAATTCATCAAAACTTTAATTGAAAAAATCCAAAAGAGAAAACGAGATAAAGAATTTAAGAAAAAGTTGGAGGAAATAAGAAAACGAGATCCATTTATTTACAATCACTAATATGGTCGAATTCTCTAAAGAAGATTGCGAAAAAATTATTGGTCTGACTTCAGAGTTAAAAGGGACTTATAGGGATGTAAATTTAACAAACATAGACAGACCACGGGATAAAATTTCTTATACATTTTATAACATTACTAGAAATAAAAATGTAAATTGGATTTTTGATAGAATCACAGATTATATTGTCCACGACCTGGGTCTTGAAGTTATGAAACCTTTCGAGGTAATACACTTACACAAGTATGATGTTGGGAATGAATTTGAAAAACATAGAGACATCTATTACCCAAATCAAGTTCTTAACATTGGTGTATGCTTGAATGATGACTATGTTGGTGGAGATTTCATATTATATGGACCAAAAGAAATATTACCTAAAAAAGCTGGAGTTATCTATTCTTTCAAAAATACTCGAGAACACGAAATAACCAAAATAGAAAGTGGTAATAGATATTCGTTAATTATCTTTTTAAATAAGGATAATGTTGAAACCAAGATAAATTTGATATGAAAATTGGAATAACTGGACACAGTGAATTTTTGGGGAAAAAGCTTTTTGAGTTGTTGTCTGAAAATAATGAAGTTTTTGGGTTTTCCAGAAGTAATGGTTACAATATTGAAAACTATGAAAAAATTTTGGAAAAAGTATCCGAGATGGATGTCTTCATAAATAATACTTACCATCCTATATATCAACAAGAAATATTTGAAAAACTTTTTGAAATATGGAAAAATGAAGAAAAGACAATTTTTAATATTTTGACTTCTGCGATATTCAACGGAGGTAGTTTGGATGATTACAGGGAAAACAAGATAAATTTACAAAAATCCTCTATTGATTTAATTAACAAAAACTTGGGAAAAAAAGTTAGGGTTGTTAATTTATACCCCAATACTATGGAACACAACAGAAGAGTTCCGTTTAACAAATTAAATTTTTCAGAAGTCTATGATATAATAAAATTTCAACTAAATTTACCTCAAAGTTTGGAGTTATCTCATTTGTGTATATCAAGAACAACAATACTGAATGATTATAAACTCTTCTAAAGATATTTAATATATAACAACAACAATATGAAAGGAACGTTATTTTCGGCTGACTTTGTGAAAGACTCAAACAATAATCTTAGATTGTTAGAATTCAATACTGATACCAGTATCATTGGTAATGAGTTGTATAATTTTGATTTTACCGAGTTCATCACAATCCTCGGAAATAATAATATCACACAACTTGATATTATTTACAAACCTTTCATTCATTCTAAAATAGTTGGTTTGATTAAAGACACCGTTACTGCGGACGCTCCATTTATTACAACCATCAATTTACATGATGAAGATATAAATACAATTTATCCCATCACTATACCTGATTCGTTAGATAAATTTATTTTACGGTTAGCTTACGATGAGTCAGCATTATTTGATAGCACTTATTGTAAAGGAACTGTTGAGTTATTAAACTTATTCACATCGAACAATGAGTCGGATAAGGTAGTTTCTTATTATAATAATTCCCCATCAGGAACTGTTAACACTTTAGAATTTACAATAAATCCATCAAATTTACCCGACGTTGCTGTAAAAGACGTTGTTGAAAATTTTAATCCTATTGATTTTTATAAAATAGGTAATCCAATTGATGGAGAATCGGAGACATCCCGATGGAATAATTTTTTGGGAGAAATAGATACTAACAACAAAATAATTCAACAATATCATTTTGGGACTGAGACTTCTGACAATGACGGACACATAACATCTGTTAGAAGTTTTCACATAGTATATGGTGGTAATTTGGATATTATTACATTACACAATTATAAAATTGGGTCAATTTTTGAATCTCCCAGTGATTTATCAACTGAAGTGAATCAATCTCAGTATGTTAATAAGTTGGCGGACCATCACTATTACGAGTATACCACAAATTTTATTAAGTTGGATTGTGGAGGTATGTTGTCAAGTCACCAAATTTTGATGGATGATGAAGTATACAAGAAGTTATCTGATGTTTCGGTTGGAGAATCAATCAAATCGTATGTTATTTCAGGATCTCCTCAAGTGGAAACAAATTCAGAAATTCTTAATTGGTCATTTGAAGGACAGTTTTTTCCTGAGGGGTCTCATATAACGAACTCAGAAATAGTATTCAAAGAGGAGAAACAATTAAGATATGGAGGAATAGTTGAATTAGTTTTTAATTCTGAATCTAAATTCACAGGTCCAAATAAAAATTTCTTGGTGTATGACTCTTCAACAGATACTTCAAGATATAAACTTTCAGTTTATTTGAAACCTACAGTTGATTATTTATTTGATCTCGAGGGTGATTTGATTGCGATAGACGAGGTCAATTTTTATGTGACAACTGATACAGAGTTGAGAATGATTGAGGTCGATGCTGAAGATAGTGATACCTATATTATAAGTGGATCAACCCCCTTCAATGGTGTCATATCACACAACGCACCTTGTTTTGTTGCGGGGACACAGATCAGTTTACCAAACGGTGAACGCAAAAATGTTGAAGATGTTAAAATAGGAGACTTTGTATTATCCTATAATTTTAATACATCACAAATAGAAGAGCAAAAAGTGAAAGGTATAGGATCAAGAAAGACTGAAAAGATTGTAAAGTATACTTTCGATGATGGATCAATTTTAGAGTCAACTTTGGATCACCCAATTCACTCAAGACAGAAAGGATGGGTGTCCAAGGACCCTAAATACACAATGGATGCTTATGGATTAAAAACAACTGAGGCAGAGTTGGGGTTAAAATTTATTAAAGAAAATGAAACTGAAGTAACACTTACGGGAATTGAAGTTATTTCAAATCCAACAGTTGTTTACAACGTCAAAGTTGTAGAAAATAATCATAATTTCTTTGCTAATAATTTATTAGTTCACAATCGTTGTTTCATTGCAGGAACTCAGATTTCATTACCAGATGGGAGTTATAAAAACATTGAAGAAATAAATCTTGGAGAAGAAGTATTAACCTTTAATGAAAGTTTAAACACCACTGAAGTTGGTATTGTAGGTGATCTAAAGTCTCATAAGGTTGATAATTTAATTGAGATAGTTTTTGAGGGGGATATTTCTGTAACAACGACACCTGAACACCCTTTCTTTGTTAAAGAAAATGGATATTTGGAGGCAAAAAATCTTTCGATAGGTGACATTTGTATTAAAGATGATATGAATGAAATTAAAATCTTAGATGTGAAAAATCACGAAAGAGAATGTATAGTTTACAACTTACTGAGCGTAACTGAAAATCATAATTTCTTCGCTAATAAAATTTTAGTTCACAATAAATAAATAGTTATGACCAATCCATCATTATATAAGAAAACACCAATTTCTGTGGTTGAAAACAGAAATACAACATTGTTGAGTAACACAGAAAAAACTCAAGTAAACCAAATTGTAGCCAAATTTTTTCAGTTATTCATTGCTAAGCATTTGTAATGACTCCTTTTGAATATATTTCTACAAAAGTTTTTGTAAAAATCAAACCAAGCAAGATTCAGGGTGTGGGAGTATTCGCGATAAAAGATATTCCTGAAGGAATTCACCTATTTGAGTTATGGACTGGAGATACTGAAACCTATCCTATAAGTGAAGAGGATCTCCAAAGTCTACCAAAAGAACTTTACACTCACATAAAAGATATATTTTTATATGGACCTGAATTCCCTTCAGACACAAATACGTATGTGAAACTTACCCACGGTTGTCATTGGATTTATACAACACCTTATTATTTTGTTAATAGTGATTTGAATAATTTCAACATAGATAAAAACACTTTACAGAGCAATCGAATCATTCGTAAGGGAGAAGAGATATTAAGTAACTACGGAAGATATGAAAGGTTTTCGAAAAAAGATCTGATTTAACTTTATGAAAAATGAAAAATTAGTCTTCACTGACAGGAACATATATTTCGAACAAAACCCAAAATCAGTTGTAATGGATTTGGCATCTCAGTCATTGATGAAAATGTATTCATACATTGTCTGTCAGAATGGTGGTAGTGTTTTAGATGTTGGTTTCGGGATGGGATTTTCGGCAAATGAGATGAGTAAATTAACAGATCATTATACTTGTATTGAAATCAATCCCCAAGTGTATGAAAGGGCTTTAGAATGGGCAAAAAACAAATCGAATGTCACAATTATTTTTGGCGATTGGGTTGATATAATCCCTAAAATGACTTCTAAATATGACGGTATTTTTATGGATACCCACGATGACCCTAATTACTATAAGTTTGAAGAGTATTGTAAAAATATTGCAAACGAAAATTGTATTTTATCAATTTTTAATTATTTTACTATAAAGGATTCTAATCAATTAAATTACTATGATTATGTGATTGAACCAATGAAATTTACTAAGTTAGTTGAATCCACACATACGATAAACTGGACTTATTTCAATAATGGTGAATTTAATAAAGGTAGTAATATAATAAAATTCAAAGCCCCAACTTGTATCATATGAAGTCTATAAAGTTGTCAGAAAAATTCACAATATATGTTGACACATATAACAATGAATATTCTGTAGATGAATTTTTGAAGTATGTTGATATAAATGATAAAATGGCGACACATACTAATGATAATTCTGTTTGGATTGAAATCGAAACAGAATGTTTTCATTCTATAAATTCTTATATAAAAAATCGAGTACAAGAAATAAGTAATAGACAATTTATAAATTATGCTCAACATTTTTGGGTATATACACAACGTAAAGGATTTAATTTAGAATGGATGCATCAACACATTCAAGTGCATCCACCAGGAAGATCAAATATTTTATCTGACTATACATTTACGTTTTATTTACAGACTACAGATGAAGTTAGTGGAGACGAGGGATGTATAGTTTTTGAAGATGAGAATAAACAACGTCACAAATTTTTACCTAAAGTTGGAGATATTTTTATATTTCCTGCGGATATACGACACACCGCTATTCCAACTCCAATGTCAGAAAAGAAAAGAATAGTTTATGCGGGTAGTTTTTGCATTGACATAGAAAATCAAAAAAAAATTGAAAAACAAATCATATGAAACCAATTGAAGAAAAGATTTTATTAAGTCCTACTTTATGTGATTATTTCATTCAATATTTTGAAGGTGGCGTTTTGGATGTTATTGAAAGAGGTAAAAGATACGGAAAATGTGGACAAGAGGGATTAGTATTTCATGAAGACATTCCACAAGAATTTTTTTCAATATTTACAGAACTCGGGATTAAACCATTTGTTTTCTCGAATGACGAACAAGTCCATAACTTATTGGTAAGGAAATATGTCGTCGGGGATTCGTTTCCAGTCCATAGGGATAATAATATATTAAACTATGACTCTGGTGATAAAGAAAGAGGTGAACGATACAGATCATATATTATCCAATTATCAGAACCAAACACCTACGTTGGAGGGGACTTGATGTTTGAGAATTTTGTGGCAAATTCTGACCGTGGGAATTGTATAAGTTTTGACGCTAAGATTCCTCATTGGGTCACTGAAGTTACCGAAGGAGTTAGGTATTCAATGGTATTTTGGGTTAAAAAAAAATATCTTGCAATCCCTCAACAAATTATTAAAATATGAAATTAACAACTGACCAATGTAATGAAATTATATCTTGGACTGACAAATTTGGTAAGTCTAACGTAAGATATTGCCCTGATGTATGCTCACCCGCTGGTCTTCACAAATCAAGATTAGATTATAATATCACCGAAGTTAAACGAGTTGAATCAACACAATGGTTTTTTGATATAATTTCAGATTTTATTTCTGAAGAATATCCAAACAATAAAGTAAAAGAAGGAGACTTTTTTTATGCCCATGAATTTTTCACTGGAGCTAAATTTACAAAACACGTTGATAAGGATAGACAACACGATTGGAAGTTGATTGTTGGGGCTAAACTCAATAATGATTTTGAAGGGGGTAAATTATTAACTTACAATCCTGATGGTGAGTTGGCTACCGAATCAGGAGTTTTATATAAAATGGATTCCGAAGTTCTTCACGAGGTCACAGAAATTACTAAAGGAACAAGATACTCATTTGTTTATTTTATAAATTATAAAGATTTGGGAGTCGAATCTAAACTTTTTTGAAATGGTAAAATACTATCCCAACTTTTTGACTAATTCAGAAGTTGATTATTTTATGAATATATTTTCTGAGGAAAGTATGAAATATTATGGGGACCAATATTATAAGTTTTATTTTGTGGATTTAATGAACCGAGAACTTGAAGTTTCTAAGTTTAAAAATTTTAATTTCAAAAAGTTCAGAGTTCAAATGGTAAATGAAACAATACATCAAGTTGATACTCCTCATTCACATTTGAATCCTTGGTCATTTATAATATTCTTAAATGAAAATTTCGAAGGAGGGGAACTAATCTTTGACACTATTGAATTCAAACCAAAGATAGGTGATATGGTTTATTTTAGTGGGGAAGAAATGCATAAAGTTAACAATTGCGTTGGAAGAAGGTTTACTTTGATTGGGTTTATGATGAATAACCCACTTCAAGTAGATAGAGAAATTATAAAAGAAAAAAACAGTAAAATAATCTAAATGAAAATTTACGTTCACAATTATTTCAGTACTCCTTTTTTCATAACTTTGGCTCACAACAGTACCAATAGAGTTTTTGATTTGGATAAAAAAGGTAAAGTAGGAAGTGTGACTTGTGAATACAAAGGGTCCGAATTTGAGTTTGTCTTTGATCCCATTCTCAATGATAATACTGATGGATATCACCTTATAGATTTCTTTTCTATATTAAGAAACCATAGTGATTATGACAATTTCAAAGATATCAATCTTGATCAAGAAGGTAATAATCCTGATATTCAAATAATTGAAAGAATAATTAAACTTTTATTTAATAAAAAAAATTGGATTTTTTTTTATCTTAGAACGGAAAAGATTTTGTCAAAAATAGATATTCCTGATTTGAAATCTACCACCGATATAACGAAATATAGTTATTTACAAAAAATGGTCATAGTAGATGACCTTTTGAATCAGTTGAATAATCACATAATAATTAGTGATAATGTTTTTTTGAATGAAGTAGTCGAGTCAAAATATTCTAATTACTACCACACTTTTACTAACTCAGTATATAACTGGAATTATTTGACTTCAATTCGGTGGTTTTATGAGTTCAAAGATATATTTGAAAATCTTAATAAACCCTACGATATTGGATTTGCGGTTAGGAGATTAAAAGGAAACCGTAGGGAGATATTAAAAAATTTAAAAAACCTCGAAGATGATAGAATATTTTTATCGTTTACGGACTATTGTTTAGGTGATCGAGAAATATTTGACAAGTATTCCAATCAATTTGTGGACTTTGGCATACATTTCAATTCCAAAAATGGAGTGAATGATTTCGAAAATATTGAAGTTATCAAAAATATGGATCCCATCGGGTTGGATCTTTTTTTCAGAATTCTAACAAAATCGAAAGTTCAAATTTTAGACGAGAGTTGGGCTTGGATGCCTAGAACATACACTCATCAATATATTTCAGAAAAAACATTGGGTTATGTTTTATCGGCGATACCTTTTATCTCCACCCACAGTTATCCTTTAGACATTTTGGAAAAAGTTTTACAAACTGAAAAACACCCATTCTACAATCAAACGAAAGCATGTAATGGTGATCCATTGAAATTTTCTAATTTTGTACGATCTTTTTTAAATAATTTTGAAAACAACCAAAAAATTTGTTTAGATTGGTCTAAAAAAGTAAACGAACAGATATTTACCAAAATTACAACCGAAAATAACTTTTTGGATTTGATTAAGGATGGGTTTCAATCGTCCGAAACTGTAAAACCTATTCGTTTAATATGATTAAAATTTACGTCCATAATTTTTTTACAGTAGGATTATTGAAAAAATTAACCCACAATACCGAAGGGTTGGAGATCTCACATTCTATGGACATCACAGAGGTTAAGTGCTCCTTCAAGTCAGTCCAATTCCATTTTGTATTTGATCCGAAAATAAACTTTAATACAGACGGATATCACTTCATAGATTATTATGCGGTTGAATCAGATTTTACGAAATACAAAGAATACCTTGAGTTTACTGATGAAGACTATCTTGATCAATCAAAAGTATACAAAAGAATATTCAATAAAATTCAGAACGAAAAAAATTGGATTTTTTTGGTAATACGTACAGAAAAACTTTTGACAAAAGTTGATTTCCCTGATTTAGACTTTGCGAGTAAAGATGAATATTATTTGGGGAAAATGAAAAACCATTACATCATCAATGATGGGTTCTTTCTCGAAAATATGTCTCATGGCAACTATGATAATTTCTATTCAGTCTTCACAAATACCATATTCCAATGGAATGAATACTGTGGTATAAATTGGTATTATGATTTTGGGAAGATATACTCCAAACTGAATTTTGATTATGACATCGGATATTCAGTTAGAAGAATAAAACGTAATAGAAAAAAACTTTTACAAAATTTATCTCATTTGAATAACCCGAAAATATTTTTATCGGTGACAGACTTTGGAGGTAGCGAACTTACCAACTTGGACAAATATCAGGGGGAACTGAATTTTGAAAACATTCATTTCAATTCTACGACAGGAGACACTGATTTTTTTGATATTTCATATATTCCAAATATTAGATGTCCTGGTATTGATGTTTTTCTTCGAGTACTACCCAAATCTAAAATGCAAATATTGGACGAAAGTTGGGCTCATCACCAAAAAAACTACATTCATCAATATCTGTCTGAAAAAACTTTCGGATTATTGTTAGCGGGAATTCCATTTATTTCAACACATAATTATCCATTGGACATAATTCGAAAAGTACTCAAAGTAGATGACCATCCATTTTATGAAGACTCTAAAAAATTCGCAGTTGATCCAAAAATGTTTACAATCTTTGTGGATAATTTTCTCAAAAACTTCGAAGAAAACTTTGAACTTTGTCGTAATTGGTCCTTGTCTACAAAAAAAATATTATTGGATTATATTAGTTCAAACAACGACCTATTACAATTATTTGTTGATGGTAAAATTAACTCAGAAAAAAAATTGCATAAATTACTATGATGAAATTATTTGCTTACGGAGATAGTTGGACTGAAGGACATGGATGCAATATAGAAGAGGAGAGTAAGATTAAAGATAGGTTGGTGTTACAAGAATTTCGAAACCAACATAGTTGGCCAAAATATCTATCGGAAAAATTAAAATGTAACTTTGAAAACAAAGGTTGGAGCGGTAAAGCAAACAACTTAATATTCAATGAGGTCACAAATGACTTAAGGTTTGGTAACATTCACGAGGGTGATTTTGTAGTAGTGATGTGGAGTTCTTCATTGAGGGATCATGTTCACTTTTTACCAAAAGGAGAGTGGATAAGTTGGTCAGAAAGAGAATTAAAAGAGTTACCAAATAAATTTTATGAATCATATAAATTTGGTGATGAAAAATATAATAAATTTTTGGAGGATTATAAAAAGTATTACGTTAACAATCTGTATAATCAAAATTATTATAATATTGTAAATCAAAATTACATAATATTCCTACAGAAAATTCTCGAATCATATCGTGTGAAATATCTCATGATAGATGCTTTCGAAGTAATGGTTCAAACGGTTAATAAGTGTGATGACAAAACAAATTTGATTAACAAAAAAAACTATTTTCATTTCGGAAAAAAAACTGCAAGAGATATTTTACAAGAAAATAAAAGCTTGAATGTTTGGGAAGGTCCATTAAACTATAAAAATGAACCTGAAGTTTGGTATCATCCTAATAAATTAGGGTATGAGTTGATCGGTGAAAAAATATACGATTTTATCAAGCAAATAGTCTGATGAAAAAAAAATTATTGATAACTTTAGGATGTTCTTTAACTGAAGGAGTTGGGTGCTATGATCCTATTACAATACCTAAAGATATGACCAATATTTATGTTCATAAAAATGCCTCTGAAGTTTATAATATGAATAGGGATAGATTTCATAAATTTTCTTGGCCGTCCATTCTTCAAAAGAAATTAAAATATGACTTGTTATTGAATTTGGGGGTTGGGGCTTCATCGACATCAGGAAATTTGAAAGTTTGGTTTGAAAAATACTATAATAAAAATTTTGCAGAAGAATTCGATGTGTTAGTGATTTGGCTTTTACCTGAACCAAATAGATTTTCATTCTACAGAGACTCAACATTGAAAAATATAATACCTTATAAACGTCTATACGCTTTTAATAATATCGAATATAATTTGGGGAGAGAGTATATAAATTTTTTAAATGATGCGGAGATGGATCCTTTATTAGAACAAATTTTTTATTTAAAAATTTTTGAACAACACTGTGATTTCAAAAATTATAATTTTTTATTCGCAACTCAACAAAATTATCGGAATAAATTTTTTGAAATTTTACATAAATCCAAATCTATGATGACCTTTGAAGATAATCTTTTACCTAATTTTGATTTCAATCCAGAAATGAAATCATTGGTTTGTGACCATCCTAACGAAATTGGATATCAATATGTTTGTGACAGAATATTTGATTGGATAGAAAATAATAACCCAAAATATATTTCTAAAATAGATCCGATTGAAGTGAACGAATTTTGGGATGGATATCCAATTTCCAACCATTTCGAAGGTATAAAAACTCCTATTTAATAAATAATGGATACTACTTTGTTTAAATCTATGAATAGTTTGAAGTTTTGGACACCTGAAACTTTTGAAATATCTTCGTACCGTTGGAATCTTTCCGAAAAGGTAAATTCGACATACAAAACATCTGGATCTGATCAAACTCGATTGTGTGTTTATACCTACAATGAGTTAGGATTTCGTGGAGACCCTATAGATAAACAAGGGTTTAAAATAATGTCAATTGGAGACTCCAATACTGAAGGAGTCGGTGTTAACAATCATGAAACATGGTCATCTCAATTTGTTAAATCTATTCCAAATGGAGTTAATCATAATTTCGGGATGGCTGGTAGGAGTAACGATTACATAAGCCGATGTTTAATATCTTATTATGATTTGATTAAACCTGATTTAGTTTTGATAATGTATACTTC
>Ga0164293_10001784_pt1 | contig 18114 bp, 10 predicted proteins | sample GEODES118metaG_FD_111487 | JGI IMG/M metagenome (GOLD analysis project Ga0164293, IMG submission 111487) | Eutrophic lake water microbial communities from Lake Mendota, Wisconsin, USA - GEODES118 metaG | ecosystem: Environmental > Aquatic > Freshwater > Lake | place: USA: Lake Mendota...
ATTTTGCAGGTGGAAGACTGATGTCGACCATCACCGCATTCATCTTGGCTGGTTTCGTGGCCTATGCTGGCGCTTGGTACGCAGGTGCTATCGAAGGTTCTTTTGCACTTCTTTTGCTGATGGCCTCCACGGTGACGGGTGTGTATTGGTTGGCCGAGCAACTGCACTTCATGCCACGTCGGCGGGCTGCCGCCATCCACTTTGATGCTGAACGTGCACAGCGACTGCAAGACTTGGCCAAGCAGGGCATCACCTCGCAAGAAGACGAAACACCGGCCTTGCAAGCGCGCGAAGCCTTGTTGCGTCAACCCTGGTGGTTGGACTGGACAGCGGGCTTGTTCCCGGTCATTGCAGCCGTCTTCTTTTTGCGGTCTTTCTTGTTTGAGCCCTTCAAAATTCCCTCGGGTTCCATGATTCCCACGCTGCACATTGGCGACCTGATCTTGGTGAACAAATTCCACTACGGCATACGTTTACCTGTGCTCAATGTCAAGATCCTTGACAACAACCCTGTTGAACGCGGTGATGTCATGGTGTTTCGCTACCCGCCCAAGCCCAGCTTGGACTACATCAAGCGGGTGGTGGGTGTGCCGGGCGACAAGATCGCCTACATCAACAAGGTGCTGACCATCAATGGTCAGTTGGTCAGCAAGGTGTCTGTGCCTGAGTTTTTCGATGCTGACACCATGCGCTACAGCAAGCAATTTGAAGAGGCGATGCCGATTGGCAGCCGCCCGGCTGACATGGGTCAGCAGCGTGCACACCGCTTGCTCAATGACGACCGGGTGCCCAATTTTGTCAGTGGCATCAATGATTTTGAATTCAAGGAAAACTGCAGCTACAACGTTGAAGGGGTGGTCTGCACCGTACCCGAAGGTCACTATTTCACAATGGGCGACAACCGCGACAACTCTCTTGATTCGCGCTATTGGGGGTTTGTGCCTGACAAAAACATCGTTGGCAAAGCCTTTTTCATCTGGATGAATTTCGCCAACCCGTCACGTGTAGGTGGTTTTGACTGAGCATGAGCAAGGTCTCTGACGCTCAGTCACACGCGGCCTTGCAAACCCGTTTGCAGCACACCTTCGCCGATCCCAAATTGTTGGCCTTGGCGCTGACCCACCGCAGTTTTGGAACAAGCCACAACGAGCGTCTTGAATTCTTGGGCGACTCTGTGTTGAACCTGGCGGTTTCCAAAATGATCTACAGCGCTTTGCACGATTTGCCAGAAGGCGACTTGTCGCGGGTGCGGGCCAACTTGGTCAAACAAGACACCTTGCACCGTTTGGCCGTGGATTTGGGTCTGGAAGGCATGGTGCGTTTGGGTGAGGGCGAAATGCGCTCGGGCGGTCAACAACGCCCCTCCATCCTGGCCGATGCACTGGAGGCCATCATTGGCGCGGTGTTTTTGGATGCTGGCTTTGATGCCGCCCAAGCTTTGGTGTTTCGCTTGTTCGACAACGTCGATATGTCGCCGACCATGATCGCCGCGGCCAAAGACCCGAAAACCGAGCTGCAAGAATGGTTGCAAGCGCGGCGTTGGCAATTGCCCATGTACCGCGTGGTGGGTACCACGGGTGCGGCGCACCAGCAAACCTTTGATGTGGAATGTGAAGTCCCTGAATTGAAACAGTCGCAACGCGGCATCGGCAGTTCACGCCGCAGTGGTGAACAAGCAGCGGCCTTGGCCATGCTGCAATGGTTGCGAGAAAACCCCCAATGACCCAAGAACAAGCGCTTCCTGCTCAACGCTGTGGCACCGTGGCCATCATTGGCAAGCCCAATGTGGGCAAGTCCACCTTGCTCAACGCTTTGGTGGGTCAAAAAATCAGCATCACCTCGCGCAAAGCGCAAACCACCCGACACCGCATCACCGGCATCCGCACCACCGCGCAAACCCAGTTCATCTTTGTCGATACCCCTGGCTTTCAAACCGCCCATGGCAATGCCCTGAACCGCTCGCTCAACAAAACGGTGCTGGGTGCTGTGGGCGATGTGGACTTGGTGTTGTTCGTGGTCAATGCGGGCAGCTTTGCTGCCGCCGACGCCAAAGTGATGGCGCTTCTCAGCAAAAACATTCCCGCCATGCTGGTGGCCAACAAGCTCGACAAAGTCAACCGCCGTGAAGCCTTGGCCCCCTGGTTGCAAGAGATGCAAAGCCAACACGCGTTTGCAGAGTTTGTGCCGATGTCAGCGAAAAACCCCAAAGACATAGAACGTTTGTTGGTGCAGTGCCAAAAATACCTGCCCGAGCAAGCCTGGTGGTATGCCGAGGATGAACTCACCGACCGCAGCGAGAAGTTTTTGGCCAGCGAAATCATCCGTGAAAAATTGTTCCGTCTCACTGGGGACGAGTTGCCCTACACCTCCACCGTCATCATCGACAAGTTCACCGAAGAGCCCGGCAAAACGGTGTCGCGCATGGTGCGCATTGCCGCCACCATCGTCGTTGAGCGCGATGGCCACAAGGCGATGGTCATCGGTGACAAAGGCGAGCGTTTGAAACAAATCGGCACCATGGCGCGGCAAGAGTTGGAAAAACTCATGGACGCCAAGGTGTTTTTGGAGCTGTGGGTGAAAGTGCGCTCCGGCTGGGCCGATGACGAAGCGCGGGTGCGCAGCTTTGGCTACGAGTAGGTCCAAGGTGTTTCGGGTTCTGGATGAACCCGGCTTCGTGATTCACCACTACGACTGGAGTGAATCCAGCCGCATCTTGGAAGTCTTCACGCGTCACCATGGGCGCGTGGCCTTGGTGGCCAAAGGCGCCAAGCGGCCCACCTCGAATTTGCGTCCCGTGTTGTTGCCCTTGCAACCGCTGTTGTTGTGCTTTGGCGGCGAAGGGGAAATTCGAACGTTGAAAAGCGCCGAGTGGGCGGGTGGTCATGTGATGCCCAGCGGCGAGGCTTTGTTGTCAGGCTACTACCTGAATGAACTGTTGCTGCGGTTGTTGGCGCGTGACGATCCCCATGCCGCTTTGTTTGATGTCTACCGGCAAACCGTGAAAGTGTTGGCCAGCGGTCTGGAGCACACGACCTCGCCACTTTTGCGTGCTTTTGAGCTGATGCTGTTGCGTGACATTGGGTTTTTGCCCGATTTGTCGATGCAAACCATGACCTTGCAACCGGTGCTTGCTGACAAGGGCTATGGCCTGGTGGCTGAAGGTGGCTTGCAAGCCATGCCCAAGCTCCCCCAATTGGTGGGCCGGCAATGGTTGCAGTTGCAAGCCGCCTTGGATGGCGACGAACCCCTCACCAGCTTGCTGCGCATCTGTGCTGAATGGACCAGCGAAGAACGCACGTTGTTGCAAACCCAATTGCGCGGCGTGTTGCACTACCATTGCGGGGTCAGCAGCTTGCGCACCCGCCAAGTGATGATGGATTTGCAAGCCCTATGAACACCCACCTCTCCGTCAATGTGAACAAGGTTGCGCTGGTGCGCAACACCCGCCACCTCGGTATTCCCAGCGTCACCCGCGCGGCCACCTTGTGTTTGCAGGCTGGTGCCCACGGCATCACGGTGCATCCCCGTCCGGATCAACGCCATATTCGCGACAGCGATGTGCACGACTTGGCGGCGTTGATGAAAGACTGGCCAGACCGCGAATACAACATCGAAGGCAACCCGCTGCACAACCTGATGCCCTTGGTTCGTTTGGTGCGGCCGCACCAAGTCACTTTTGTGCCGGATTCCCAAGGCCAATTCACCTCGGACCACGGCTGGCGCTTTCCTGCAGACGCCGCTGTCTTGAAAGACCTGGTAGCTGAGGCGAAAGACTTGGGCGCTCGCGTGAGTTTGTTCATGGATGCGGATCCTGCCGCCATGGCTGCTGCCCGCGCCGTGGGTGCAGACCGTGTGGAGCTGTACACCGAACCCTATGCCCAAGCCCATGGCCAGGCCTCACAAGACCAGGTGTTGGCGCAGTTCAAAGCCGCCGCCTTGGCCGCGCAAGTGGCGGGCTTGGAAATCAATGCCGGACACGACTTGAACCTGTTCAATTTGCGCGACTTTGTGCAAACGGTGCCTGGGGTGAGGGAAGTGTCGATTGGTCATGCACTCATGGCCGATGCGTTGGAGATGGGCTACAACGCCACCATTCAAGCCTATTTGAAGTGCTTGCAAGCATGAGCCAGATTTACGGCATTGGCACGGACATTTGCGACATTCGCCGCATCCGCGCCAGCTTCGAACGGCATGGCGAACGCTTCGCCTTGAAGATTTTGAGCGAGGCCGAAATGCACACCTTTCGGGCCCGCAGCCTGCGTTGGCCTGACCGCGGCATCCGTTTTTTGGCCACCCGTTTTTCAGTGAAAGAGGCTTTCAGCAAAGCCATTGGTTTGGGCATGCGCATGCCCATGACCTGGCGGCATTGCGAAGTGGGCAAGTTGCCCAGCGGCCAACCCACCATCGTGTTGCATGGCGCTTTACAGGATTGGTTCAACCAACGGCGATTGCGCGCCCATGTCACCCTCAGCGACGAAACCGACTACGCCACCAGCCATGTCATCGTTGAACAAACTGCTGCTTGAACCATGAAAACCGTTCCCCACGCTCCCCTGATTTTGGACATTGCGGGCACTGCGCTCAGCGACACCGACCGCCGCCGCTTGGCACACCCCCTCACGGGAGGCCTGATTTTGTTTGGTCGCAATTGGGAAAGCCGCCATCAACTCAGCGCCTTGTGTGCCGACATCCAATCTGTGCGCCCAGATGCGCTGATTTGCGTAGACCACGAAGGCGGTCGGGTGCAGCGTTTTCGCACCGACGGTTTCACCCATTTGCCGCCCATGCGTGCTTTGGGTGAGTTGTGGGCAGAGGATGAAAACGGGGTGGTGGGCAGTGGGGCGCTGCAAGCCATGAACGCGGCCACCGCCTGTGGTTTCGTGTTGGCGTCTGAGTTGCGGGCTTGTGGGGTGGACTTCAGCTTCACCCCGGTGCTGGATTTGGACTTTGGCAGCAGTGGCGTGATTGGCGACCGTGCTTTTGCACGCGACCCGCGCATGGTGAGCTTGTTGGCCAAGAGCCTGATGCATGGTCTTTTGCAAGCCGGCATGGCCAACTGCGGCAAGCATTTTCCGGGGCATGGTTTCGTCAAAGCCGACTCGCACACCGAGATCCCGGTGGACAAACGCAGCCTGAACAACATCCTCACCGACGACGCCTTGCCCTACGGTTGGCTCAGCACCTCGCTCAGCAGCGTCATGCCTGCGCACGTCATCTATCCCAAAGTGGACAGTCGGCCTGCTGGCTTTTCCAAACGCTGGCTGCAAGACATCTTGCGCCAGCAACTGGGTTTTTCAGGCGCGGTCTTCAGTGACGATTTGTCCATGGCCGGTGCCCGCTTGATCGATGGTCGAGAAGTCAGTTACACCGAAGCCGCCGTCGCCGCTTTGAGTGCAGGTTGCGACTTGGTCTTGCTGTGCAACCAAAGCACGCCGAACAGCCCCGAGGGCGGGCGGGCGGTGGACGACCTGCTCGATGGTTTGACGCGCGCCCAGCTTCAAGGTCAGTGGACAGCCAACGCCGCCAGCGAAGCCCGTCGCCGCGCTTTGTTGCCGCGCAGTCCTGCTTTGGACTGGGACAGCTTGATGCAGACCCCCGCTTATTTGCAGGCTTTGGCTTTGCTTCCCTGAACTGGCTGCACACATTTGCAGCACAAAGGGCCTAAACCATAAACGGTTAAAATAGACCCTCTTGACCCAGCCGTTCGGGTCACAAGGCTTCGCTAAAGGAATGACATGGCTACCAAATCTGGCAAAACATCGGTTGACGAGAGTGGTCTTCGTTTTACCAGTCGAGAAAACGGTTCGCCCTTCGCTGGCATGGGCAAAATGGGTGAAACCATGTCTTGCATCAAGTGCGGCATGCACAAGCCGCGTCGCCAAGGCAGTCAACAGCGCTTTGCGGGCAGCCTGGCCTTCTTCTGCCACGATTGCAAGCCGCCCAAGCCTGTGGTGAAACCAGGCGCTGCCGCAGACGCCACGCCCAAGGCTTGATCCGCTTTCAATGTTCTCGGCGCAAGGCCGGGAACAAAATCACGTCCCGGATGCTGGGGCTGTCGGTCAAAAGCATCATCAAACGGTCCATGCCAATGCCACAGCCTCCGGCTGGCGGCATGCCGTATTCCAAGGCGCGCACAAAGTCGTGGTCGTAGAACATGGCTTCATCGTCGCCACTGTCTTTGGCGCTCACCTGGGCATGAAAGCGCGCCGCTTGGTCTTCGGCATCGTTCAATTCACTGAAACCATTGCCAAATTCACGGCCGGTGATGTAGAGCTCAAAGCGCTCGGTCACTTCAGGATGGCTGTCGCTGGCGCGCGCCAAGGGTGAGATTTCCACCGGATGCTCGCAAATGAAGGTGGGCTCCCACAGCTTGTCTTCCACGGTTTCTTCAAAGTACAGCACCTGCAAACCAGCCAAGCTGCGGGCTGACAGTTTGTGTTTTTCTTCCGAGTGGCCCAGCTTCTTCAAAGCGTTGATCAGCCAAGCGCTGTCGTCCACATGCTCACCAGCGGCGGTGTGCTTGATGATGGCTTCGCGGATGGTCAGGCGGGCAAAGGGTTTGGACAGGTCCACCGGTTTGCCGTCGTAGGTGAGGAGCAAGGTACCCACGGCTTTTTCGGCGGCGTCGCGGATCAGGCTTTCGGTGAACTGCATCAGGTCTTGGTAGTTCCAGTAAGCCGCGTAGAACTCCATCATGGTGAACTCGGGGTTGTGGCGCACCGAAATACCTTCGTTGCGGAAGTTGCGGTTGATCTCGAACACCCGCTCGAAACCGCCGACCAACAGGCGCTTGAGGTAGAGCTCGGGCGCGATGCGCAAGAACATCTGCTGGTCCAAGGCGTTGTGGTGCGTTTCAAAAGGCCGTGCATTGGCGCCACCAGGAATGGGGTGGAGCATGGGCGTTTCGACTTCCAAGAAATCGTGTTGCACCATGAAGTCGCGAATGCCACTGACCGCTTTGCTGCGGGCCACAAAGCGCTGGCGCGAGGTTTCGTCTGTGATCAGATCCACATAGCGTTGGCGGTATTTGATTTCTTGGTCGTGCACGCCGTGGAATTTGTCCGGCAGGGGGCGCAGGCTTTTGGTCAACATGCGGATGCTGGTGACGTGCACTGACAACTCGCCGGTTTTGGTTTTGAACACCTGGCCCTCGGCACCCACGATATCGCCCAAGTCCCAGTGTTTGAAGTCTTCGTAAAACTCAAGGCCGACTTCTTCGCCCTTCACATACACCTGCATGCGGCCGGTGCTGTCTTGCAAGGTGGCAAAACTGGCTTTGCCCATCACGCGCTTCAACACCATGCGACCGGCGATGCGCACGGTGTGCTTTTCCTCAACCAAGACCTCGGCGGTCTTGGCACCGTGGGCGGTGTGCAAGGGTGCAGCGTGGTGGGCTGGTTTGAAATCGTTGGGAAAGGCGACCGGGCCGCCCTGCGCTTGGCGCTCGCGCATGTGTTTGAGTTTGTCGCGGCGTTCTGCGATCAGTTGGTTGTCGTCTTGGGGGGCAGGGGAGATGGTGTTTTCTGACATCCAAGGATTCTAAGAGTTCACCGAGAATGCACCTTTTCCTGCACTTTGACGCCAACACCATGACTGAAACGAATACCCGCCCCGATTTGCCCGATCGTTTGTCCATCGATGCGCGCAGCCCGCACTACCTGCCTGCTGTTTTTCAACACGACATCGGCATTCGCTTCAACGACAAAGAACGCCATGATGTGGAGGAATACTGCATCAGTGAAGGATGGATCAAGGTGCCTGCCGGCAAAACAGTCGATCGAAAAGGAAAACCTTTGTTGCTGACCTTGAAAGGCCGGGTTGAGGTTTATTACCGCTGACGTTCGGCGGTGAATTAAGGGCAATTAGTTCCGGTTTCTCCCCAGCTTGAACGCCCAAACAAGTCTCAAATTTCTAAAATCATTATTTAACCTACAAATTTAAAAAACTCAATATTTACAACAACTTTCAGGTTTGTTTGAGTTTTTTGATGGTCTGTCGAATCCACATTCGAAAGAGCCCACCTCGGTGGAAGGTTGATGGTTGATTTTTGAGGTCTTGATGGCTTATTTGCTGAGATTGCATGCGAAACAACCATGGACGCAGGCTGGTGCCGAATGGGTGGATGGGCTGCATCAACCTGTCGTTCCAGGGCCTCGTTTTGTCTTGTTAGACGCTGCAACAAAGCGCCCTGTGTCAGGGCAACAGTTGCGTCGCAAAGGGCAGGCCTTGGAAATCTGGGTGGATGGCAAGTTGGTGCTGTCGTTGCCTTCGTTTTTTGATGAATCTCAGATTCCCACATCCACCGAGCCTGTGACATGGCTATCTTCCGACGTGCTGGTTGCGGCGGATCAAGACTTGCAAGCTGACACGTGGGATGACTGCGCGTGGGAGCCGTCAGAAACCGTCAGCTTGTCCACATGGGCTGTCGACCCCAGCAATGGACGCCCAAGTGATTCATGGTTGCAAGCCAGCACATCCTCAGGTCCTGCCACCACCACCGTCACAGGTTCAATGTCCTTCTTGGGATTGGGTGTCATGAGCTTGATTGGCATGGGCGTTATTGGCCAGCATGTGAACGACAAGGTCTCCGTTGTACCCAGTTCCGGCAGTGGTGCGGGCGGTGGTTCCGGCAGTGGTTCGGGCGGTGGTTCAGGCAGTGGTTCAGGCAGTGGTTCAGGCAGTGGTTCAGGCAGTAGTTCGGGCGGTGGTTCTCAGACGGCGAGCACCAACGGCAGTGGTGCTTTCACAGCCGGTCCTGCGGTTGCTGGAAATGGTCTGCGTGTGCTGGTTTACCGCGCTGACACAGGCGACTTGCTGGAAAACATCAAGGTGACAGACAACGGCACGTACAGCTTCACCACCAGCTATGTAGGCGTCGTGATCTTGGTGATCCGTGATGTCGATGCCGATGTGAACAACCCCGGCATGGATTACATGGACGAGGCCGGTGGCTTGGTCGATTTGGCGGTGGACTTGCGCTCCGTGGCGGTGTTGAGTGCAGCTGGCGGCACCCTGACTGCCAACGTGACACCGCTGACCGAAATTGCCGCCACCATCGCCACAGGCAAATCGGCGGCGCAAGCCGCAGCAGCAGGCTATGCCGAAGCCACACTCACACCTAGCGCGGTGGCCACCACCAACCAGGCCTTGGCCAAAGTGTTGGGCTTGGGTGACAACGTGGACGTCACCAGCGCAGTGGTCACAGCCATCACCGATGCCAACGGCAACGTCAACGCCGGCATGAACGACTATGGCCGTGTGTTGGCCGCTTTGTCCCATGCAGGTGATTTGGCATCGGTGATTTCAGCCATGGCAGCGGGCATTCAAGTCGATGCCAGTGGCAATGCCAGCTTCAATTCAGATGCGGGCAGTGCAGCACAGGTTTTGATGGCGCAAGGCATGGCCGAGGCCGAAACTGTGCAAGGGATTTCATTCACCAGCATGCCTGTGTTGCAGTCCGTCAAAGCCGCAGCTGTCAAGGCCTACAGCAGCGTTTTGCTTGGCAACCTGCTCAAGCAGGCTGAGTTGCTGGGACCGAACTTGACCGCCCAATTGAGCGCGGCCAAAGCCCAACAGCAAACGCGCAACACCGCATTTGAAAGCCTCAGCAACGATGTGCTGAACAGCAGTTCGCTGAGCCAAAACACCGTTTTTTTTGACGCCATCCATGCCAGCCGAGGTGCATTTGACAACGTGGTGGGCTTGGCGTTGAACAAGACGCTGGGACAGATCAGAGCAAGCCAACAACAAGCAAGTCTGCCCGCGCTGAATGAAACGGGCAAAGCCAAAGCGCAAGCCGCTTTTGACAATGCGCTGGTGAGCATGAAGCTGTTGGCGCAGACCGTGTTGGACCGATTCGCCTTGCAGGGGCTCAAGCAAGCGGACATGGCGGCCGACTGGGCCCAAGCATCACCCACGGCGCTGTCGCGCCTGGACAGCCACTTGGTGTTGCTGTCTCAGCAGTTGGAGGCCGACCAGGTCCACGCGCAGGTTTGGCAACTCTTGCTGAGCCAAGTCAACAGCGCAGAGAAAACCTTCAACACCTTGCGCGCCAATCCCGCCAGCAAAGACAGCGATTTGTTGGCGGCCCAAACCAGGCTGTTGAATGCCACTGGGGCTGTGGCCCAAGCGCAAACCAGCAGCGCCGATCAAGCAGCCGCTGATCTGGCAACTTGGCAGTTGATGGCCATGCGACGCCAAGCCCACACAGACAACCCGACGGCGCAAACTGCATTGCAGTGGCAGCAGGTGATGGACATTGACGTCACACAGGTCAGCGGCGACAAGCTGATCGCTGACAACCTGGCCCAAGCCTTGAGCAGCAACGACTTGCCGTCGCTCAAAACGCATTTGCAGACCGCGGCCAACCGGGCCGCCACGGACATGGTGTTTGCGCGGGCCCTGCACCAAGCCATGGCGCAGTCACAGGATGCCACCACCGATGCTTTACAGCAATTGGCGGCAGACAAGGCCGTGGTTGACCAACGTTTGATCGATGCCTTTGAGGCCAAGCTCGCAGCGTCCCACACCACGCATTTGACCGTCCTCAACAGCTTGTTGGTGGCCCAAGCGGGTTCCGAAAAATTGGCGGCGCAAGATTGGGTCAGCCAGGGTGCAGACATCGACAGTGCAGTTTTCAAAGCCATGGTTGCCAAGAATGCCGCCAACAAGGCGCTGGTCAACTTGATGTTGGATGCTTTCGTCGACCAAGACCAAGCGCGTGCAGATTTGGCGCGTCAGCCATCGGATGCAGCGGCCTTGAAATTGTTCAATCGTGCGCAAGACATCATCGAGGGCGTGGTGAAAAGTTTCAGCTTGGAGGCGTTGTACCAAGTGCAACTGGCGATGGACAAGTCCTTGCACCTTGACGAACGCCCCGATGGGCGCAGCAACACGCTGGACTTGGATGCCACCGATGGGCCGCAAGAGGTGGTCCACTTGGGCATCGCAGAAGTCGGTGATTTGATCTGGTCGTTGGTCGTCAATGCCCAATACCCGGACGCCAAGTATTTCAGCCTGAGCGCAGACGGTGCATTGCAGTTTCTGAAAGCGCCCGACTATGAATCAGCAGGACAAAAAAACTTCAATCTGCTGGTGAAGCTGGCAGATGCGCAGGGTCATTTTGTGACCCAGGCCCTCACGGTGCAGATGGGCGATGTGAATGAAGCGCCCACCGCTGTTGCCATCGCCGCGCACAAAATCGCCTTGGGTCGCGCCTTCAGCTTGGATCTGGCCTCCTGTTTCTCGGATGTGGATGCCAACGACGCATTGACCTTCACGGCTGAAGGTTTGCCACAGGGACTGCGCATCACCAACCAGGGGCAGATCGTTGGTGTTCCTGTTGGCTTGCAAGCAGCCTCGAAGGTCAAAGTCACCGCCACCGACGCGGGTGGTTTGAGCGTGAGCCAAAGCTTGGACATCTCGGTTTGGAACACCCCGACCTTGCAGACCGTAGCGCCCGCATCAGGCAGCAAGACCTTGGTCAAACAAGGCGATGTGGTCCAACTGGTGTTGAACGCCAGTGAAGCACTGATCCTTGGCGGCAGCGGTCTGCCCGCGTTGGCCGTCGAGTTCAATGGCCTGCCCTTGACAGCACAGTTTGTCGGTCTCAACAGCGCGGGCAATGCGCTGACCTTCAGCTTCACTGCGCCGGCCAAGTTCGGCAAGAGTGGCCTGCTCGCTGGGGATGGCCAAGCCCTGCGCGTCTTGGCCTTGGACATGAACGGCAGCACCTTGGTGGGGCAAACCACCGGCTTGCCCCTGGAGACCACCGCTGCACGCCTTACCACCACGGCCATCACCTTGGACAACACCGAACCTGCATCGCCGGGCTTGCAACTGGTGGACCTGGGGGTTGAGAGCAGCGATGGCTGGAGCCGAGCCACGGTCGTGAAAGTGGTGGGCTTGGAAGTCGATGCCACCTGGGATTACAGCTTGGACAGCGGCAACAGTTGGCGACCGGGCCCGCTTTTGCCCCACGGTGCTGGGCCAGGTTTTGCGCTCAATGATGAACAACGCTTTGCGCCTGGCGATGTGCTGGTTCGGCAGACCGATCGCGTGGGCAACGTCTCGCAGCCGGGCAGCGCCCAGCAACCTTGGGTGATTGACACCACTGCGCCCACCTTGAATTTGACCAGCAGCACCCCTGCATTGAAGGCTGGTGAATCAGCCACGTTGACACTCAGCTTCAGTGAAGCCCCAGCCACCTTGCCCCTCGTCACCAGCCCAGCAGGCATGGTCTCTGCCTGGAAGGTGGGCAGCAGTGACACCAAATACACCGCCACCTTCACCCCCGGCGCAGACTTTGAAGGCGCAGCCCATTTCAGCCTCGGTGCTTGGTACGACCGGGCGGGAAACCTGGGTTCCACCCAGGCGCTGGCCAGCATGGCGGTGGACAGCCGGCTGCCGCTGGCCCCCAGTTTGATCTTCAGCGACACGGGTTGGAGTCCCAGCGATGGTGTCACAGCCACCACCTTGATCACTTTGGGTCAGCTGCAAACGGATGCGGCGTGGGCCTACAGCACCAACGGTGGCGTGGACTGGACCCCAGGCGTGGGCAACAGTTTCAACTTGACGCAGGGCAGCTATGCCCGAGGCCAGGTCATGGTCAAGCAAACCGATGCTGCAGGCAACAGCTCCTTGACCACCCGCTCGCCGGTCCACTGGCAAATAGACACCAGCGCGCCCCGCACATCGATTGACAGCGTCGCAGGGGACAACGTCTTGAATTGGCAGGAGCGCGAGGGCGGCGTCCGACTCTCCGGTCGCAGCGCGGGGGCGGTACCAGGCGATGCGGTGTCGGTGCAGTGGCACGGCACCAGCTTGGACACCCGTGTGCTGGCCGATGGCACCTGGGCCGTGGGTTTCAGCAAAGGCCAGCTGCCCAGTGGTGAACTGCCGCTGTCCGAGATTCGGGTGAGCATCACCGATCTGGCTGGCAACACCAGCACCATCGTCCACGCTGTTCGTGTCGATACGTTGACGCCCAGCATCGCTTTGCCCACGAGCACCATGCCCACCGATTTGCAGGGCTGGGCCCTGAACGTCACCAATGCAGTGACGGACAACATCCTCAATTTTTTTGAATTGACCAGCATCACGCAAACTGGCGAGTGGCAACTTTCAGGCACCACCACCGCAGAGGCGGGACAAGACATCACCCTCATGCTCGATGGGCGCAGCTTCAAGGGCAGCGTCAGTGCAGGCAGCATCGTGGAGGGCATGAACACCTGGACGGTGGTCCACCAAGCAGGCAACCAAGATGTGGCCAGCGTGTTGGCGGGTTTGGTGCATGGCAACACTTACAGCCTCAAGGTGCAAGGCCGGGATGCAGCAGGCAATGTGTCGGCTTGGCAAGAAAGTGCGTTGCAGATCAAACTGTTCCCGCCCGATGTGCCGACGGTGGCCGTGCTCAAAACCAACAGCCTCACGCCAGTGCTCAGTGGCACGGCCCTGAAAGACACCAACACGGTGGATGCCTCTGGTGCCAAGATCTACAGCCAACTGGAAGATGGCGATCTGTTGATCGTCACCGTGGCTGGGCGCGACTTCAGCTTGCAGTTGCAAGCCTCACAAAACCAGAACGGCCCTTTGTCTTATGACCGCAGCACCCAGCAATGGAAGCTGGATTTGAGCGCCCACCGAGACAGCCAAGGCCAAGCCTTGCCCTTGATCCAAGGCAGCGGCGTGTTTGACATTGGCGTTCAGGTCAAAGCCGCGGGTTATGCCTTGCCCATGGCCGATCGCAGCAGCCAAGAGCTGATGGTCAAGACCATCAGCCACCCACCCGTCATCACCTGGAACCCGGTGGCCCAAGACGATGTCTTGAATGCCCTTGAAACCTTGGCTGCAGTCAGGCTCAGCGGCACGGTCAGTGACTTGGTCACTGGCAGCCCTGTCAATTGGGCCGCCGGCGCAGCCTTGCGCGTCGATCTGGAGGTCGGCGGACAAACCCAGACCTGGGGCACCACGGTCAACCCCGATGGCACCTGGTCGGTGCAACTGACCGCAGCCCAAGCGCAGGCCTTGCCATCGGGTTCGGTGCGTTTGTCCGCCACGGTGAACAGTGTCTTTGGCAACAGTGCCACGGCGACACGGTTGTTCAGCGTGGACACGGTGGCACCCACCCTGACGCTCAACGCGCCCTCAGACCTGGCGTTGAGCGCTGGCGAAACCGCTGCATGGCAAGCCGCGCTGAAAGTGGACGACAACGGCTCGGGCTTGGGTCCGGTCGAGGCCTTTTTGTTCAGTGGCTCCAATTTAACAAGCCAACTCAATATGACCCAAGACGCTGACGGCAACTGGGTCAGCGTCAGCGGGACCTGGTCTGTCAACAGTCAGTCCAAGGATTTGACCTCTTTGCCCGACGGCAACTACACCGTGCACGTGGTGGCCAAAGACCAGGCAGGCAACAGCACGATGCAGTCGCTGTCATTGGACATCGACCAAACCCAACCCATCCTGTCCTTTGAGATCCATCCTGCGCAGTTGCGGAAAAACCAGACGGCAGAGGTCACCTTGCTGCTCAGCGAGTCCATCGCTGCGCTGCCGCAACTCACACCCAGCCAAGGCAGTTTGTCAGCCTGGACGGCCGTGCCCCACAGCTCGGGCTTGCGCTACAAAGCCACGCTCACACCGCCCGACAACGACGGTGGCCGCATCACCTGGACCTTGGCCGCTTGGTCGGACGCTGCTGGCAACCCGGGCTTGGGGCAAGCACCGGCTGCCTTGGACTTTGACACCGTGTCACCCACCGTGCACGACTTGAAGGTGGTCAACCCCTTGCCCAGGCCGCTGGGGGTGAACGAGTCGGTGGTGGTGGAAGTGAAGTTCAGCGAGGCTGTTGTCATCGCGGGCATGCCTGTGTTGGACTTGCAAGTGGGCACGCAAACCCGAAGCGCGGTGTATGCAGGCGTCAAGACCGACACCAACAACACGCCAGACCCCAAGCTGCACCTGTGGCGCTACACCGTGCAAGTCGGAGACAACGCAGCGGATGGGATTCAAATCAGTGCCAATGCCTTGCGCCGGGTGGACAACGCCAGCATCCAGGACCCTTTTGGCAACGAGGCCGTCCTCACGCATGCCAAGCCCACCATCGACAGCGTGCTTGTCGACACCACGGCCCCCACCGTCAGCGTCTCGCTGGTCGGCACCGACACCCAGTTGGCATGGGGCGAAACAGTCACTTTGCAAATCGATTTCAGCGAACAACCAGCCAGCCTGCCCGAGCTCAGTGCCACCGCAGGCCAGCTTGGTGCGTGGACCCGAGTCCATGACACCCGCTACACCCGCTCTTTTGAACCCCACCCAGGGACCAGCAGTGCCAGCGTGGTGTTGAACTTGGGAGCCTGGACGGATCGGGCTGGCAACGCCGGGCAAGCTGGCAGTTTGACCTTGGCCGCAGGGCAGACACTCAGCGTGGACACCGTCGCCCCCACGGTGCTGGCCGTGACGGATGCAACAAGCGCATTGTGGACAAACACCGACATCAGCTTTGAAGTCACACTGAGTGAAGCCATCACCGGCACCTGGGATACCCGCCATTTCACGGCCACCCACGGCAGCGTGTCTTCGGTCACCCCACTTGCCGGCCACAAATTGTGGGTGGTGGTGACCCCCAACGCCCAAACCGCTAACGCCAGCGTGGCATTGTCCCTGGTGGCCGGCTCGCTGCGGGATGCAGCGGGCAATGCCTTGGTGGATCAAGACCTGGCCCCTCTCAACAGCCAACAGATTGACACGCTGGCACCCACCGTCAGCAGCCTCAGCTTGGGAGGCAAGCCGGGCCCCGCAGGCTATTACAGGGCGGGTCAAGTCCTCACGGTCACGGTGCAGATGAGCGAGGCGGTGACGGTTGTGGGCATGCCGCAAATCACCTTGAACTTGGGTGCCACACAAAGCCGCCAAGCCACGTACACCAGTGGCAGCGGCACCGACAGCCTGGTGTTCCATTACAGGGTGCAAGCGGGGGACACCGATGGCGATGGTGTGGCCATCAGTGACCAGGCTTTGCAGTTGCCGCCGGGCAGTATGTTGCGCGATGCTGCTGGCAACTTAGCCACGCTCTCGCATGTTGGCGTGGCGGCAAGCGGCAGTTTCAAAGTCGACACCGCGCTGCCCACGGTCACCATCACCTCGGACCGCTCCAGCCTGAACGTGGCCAACAACACGGCCAACCTGAGCTTCACCTTCAGCGAAGACCCGGGCACCAGTTTCACGTTGTCGGATATCCAGGTCACTGGGGGTGTGCTGTCCAATTTCAGCGGCACGGGCTTGGTGCGCACGGCCCAGTTCAGCTTGCCGATGTCGGCCAAGGGGTGGGTGGAGGTGTCTGTGGGCAACGGCGCGTTCAGCGATGTTGCCGGCAACCTCAACACCGATGGCAGTGAGGCTGACAACACGCAAAAGTGGTATGCCGACTCGTCTGCGCCATCGGTCAGCATCACCACAGCGCTCTTGGGTGGGGCACTCAACGCCAAAGTGATCAGCAGCGAAGCAGGCAAGGTGTATGTGGTCAACACCAATGTGCAAGTCGAAGACAGTGCAGGCACGGGCCTGGAGAGCAACATCACCAACGCTGCGGACGACACATGGAACATCGTGAGCATTGCCGATGCGCAAGCGGGTGTTCAAGTGGACTTGCCCATCACGGGGCTGCAAGATGGGGTTTACCGCGCCTACGCGGTGGATGCCTTGGGCAACATGTCCTGGCAGTCTTTGAACACCATCACCGTGGACAACACGCCACCCAGCATCCTGTCTGGCAACCAAGCCAGTGTGTTGGAGAACCGACAAGCGGGTGAGGTGGTCTATGCCACCTTGGCGTCAGATCAGGTGTCGGGCAACTTGAGCTTCAGCTTGCTGGGGCCAGATGCGGACAAATTGACGATAGACGCCGCCGGTGTGGTCACGATCAACGCCAGTCCCAACCATGAGGTCAAGTCCAGTTATGCCTTCACTGTGCGGGTGAGCGATGGGGTGAACACCAGCGAACAGACCGTCACTTTGCAGGTGGATGACGTCAACGAGGCGCCCAATGCCGCTGACAAAACCATCACGATCAATGAAGATGCCGCGCACACCTTCAGCGCTGCTGACTTTGGCTTCAGCGACGCCACGGGCGAGACCCACACCTTGCGCGCCGTCAACATCACGCAGTTGCCCAGCACCGGGCAGCTGACCTTGGCTGGCGCGCCGGTGACGGTCGGCCAAAGTATCTTGCTGGCCGACATCGGTTTTTTGGCGTTCACGCCCTTGCCCCATGCCCATGGCAGCAACCACGCCAGCATTGGTTTCACTGTGCAGGACGACGGTGGGACGGCCAACGGCGGAGTCGATACCAGCACGCCCAAAACCATCACCCTGGACGTGACACCGATCAACGATGCACCCACCTTGGGTGCAGTGAGCCCCTTGCTGGGATTCACAGAAGACGCCTACACCGTGATCAGCCATGCCATGCTCGCGGCTGCTGCGGATGAGGCCGACATCGACAGCCCTGTTCAATTCCGGTTTGTGAGCATGAGCTCCGGCCATTTGCAAAAGTGGACGGGCAGTGCGTGGGCCGATGCGTCGGCTGGCACCACCTTGGCCGAGGGCGAGACATGGCGCTGGCAGGCCGCCCCCAACACCTTTGGTTTGGTGGATGGCTTCACCATTCAAGCCTATGACGGCAGCTTGACCTCGTCCGCACCGATCCAGGTGAAATGCCAAGTGGCCGCTGTCAATGACGCGCCCAGTTTCAGCAGCATGAGCGCGGCGGTTGACACGGTGCTGGAAGACCAAGCGGTGGAAATCACCTTCAATGAACTGCTGGCCAAAACCAATGCGGTGGATGTCGACGGTCACGTCAGCGCCTTTGTCATTCAGGCGGTCAGCGCTGGCACGCTGAAAATCGGCAGCAGCGACGCCAGCGCACAAGCCTTCCATCCCAGCAGCAACAACACCGTCCACAGCGGCAACTACCTGTATTGGACGCCAGCACCCAACGCGAATGGCAGCTTGAATGCCTTCACCATGCTGGCGCAAGACAACAGCGGTGCGCTCTCCAATGTCAGCGTTCAGGTGCAGGTGGCGGTGACGGCCGTCAATGATGCACCGGCCCTGGTGTTC
>Ga0164293_10001787_pt1 | contig 18097 bp, 14 predicted proteins | sample GEODES118metaG_FD_111487 | JGI IMG/M metagenome (GOLD analysis project Ga0164293, IMG submission 111487) | Eutrophic lake water microbial communities from Lake Mendota, Wisconsin, USA - GEODES118 metaG | ecosystem: Environmental > Aquatic > Freshwater > Lake | place: USA: Lake Mendota...
CAAAAACAGGCTTGTTATCCCTGTCGCGGTCAATACGGGTATAGATCACCTGGATCATGAGCGAGTCTTTCTGCTCAAGGAAAGGCCTGAGGCGCTGGTCATTCCGGAGCAAAAGCCCAAGCTGATTTGTGGTTGTGGTTTCGGCCTTAACCTCCCCGGAGGATGATACGTTGTATTTCATGCGTTTGGTTGGTGAGCAGGACAGTACCAAAAGGGTTAGAAATAAGAGGGAAACCGCCTGATTTATGACCATCACGCAAAATAAATAAAACCCTTGTTTCCCGGCGTTTTTCCCCTGTGATTAATGTTTAAAAACACTATCTTTGCCGCCCTGCCTAAAAAGAGAGCAGAATAGAAAATAACCGACATATGCAACTGAAAGGTTTGATAAGATTTTTTGCTGTCGCACTGATATTGATCTCCCTGTACCAGCTCCACTTTACCCTGGTGGTACGCAACCATGAAAACTCCATGGAGAAAAAGGCGAAATCGCACGTATCTGCGAACTACAGCACCTCTACCCCTGAAGTAAAAGACTTCGAGTTCAAAAAGAAGCTTCGCAGGTTGCTGGACAGCACCCGTGAGAAGACCCTGACCTATGGTCTTACCGGCGCTATCAGCTACCAGAAAGCAAAAGAACAGGAACTGAATCTGGGTCTTGACCTGCAGGGTGGTATGAGTGTCACGCTCGAAGTGGAACTGGAAGGCCTGATGAAGTCCCTCGCGAACAACAGTAAGGACCCCGGCCTGAATAAGGCTCTCCAGACTGCAACAGAGAGAAAAGCAAACAGCGATGCTGATTACATCACCCTATTCGCTGCAGCATATAAAGAGCAGAATCCTCAAGGAAGGCTGGCTTCTGTTTTTGCCGGCCCTGCTAAAACCATTAAAATCGAAGACACCGATGACCAGGTGTTGACAAAGATCAGGGCTTCCGCCGAAGGTGCCATTGCCAATACATTCAACGTTCTTCAAAAACGTATTGACCAATTCGGTGTGGCCCAGCCAAACATCACACTGGACAAAAACAAAGGCATCATCACCGTGGAGCTTCCGGGAGTAAAAGATGACCCTGAGAGAGTCCGTAAATATCTCCAGGCTACTGCCAACCTACAGTTTTGGGAAGTTTATAATATCGGTGAGCTTGACAAACCGCTTACCGATGCAGAAAAAGCACTGCAGGATTATTATAGTGGCGTTAAAGAAACTGCCCCTGTTGCAGACACCACGGTTGCAGCAGCCGCACAAAATGTTGACACCACAAAGGCGGTAACCATCGGAGACCTTGCAAAAACAGACACCACCAAAAAAGCAAAGGCTGACCTTAAGAACGTCAATTCCCTGTTCAAATACCTGCAGCCTGTTCCTCCGCAGCAGGGCGAGAATGGCAGGATGTCCTTTGCTCCTTATATTGGTTTCGTAAGAACAGCAGATACTGCTTCGCTTAACGACTATCTGGCACTTGACGTGGTTAGGAACCAGTTTCCTTCCAATATCATTTTCTCGTATGGTGTTCCGGAGCGCAACGAAAAAGGCGTCAAGAACGACTTCCTTCCCTTCTATGCACTCAAAACTGTTGAAGGTTCTGACAAGGCAAAACTGGAAGGCGATGGTGTACAGACTGCTACGCAGGATTACGACGATCGCGCCAGGCCTGCTATCAAGATGGCCATGACCAAGCAGGGCGAGCGTACCTGGGGTCAGATGACCACAGATAACGTGGGAAAGCCCATTGCTATCGTTCTGGATAACATCGTTTATTCAGCTCCCAATGTGATCAATCCCATTACCGGTGGTACTTCTGAGATCAGCGGCAACTTTACCATAGAGGAAGCACAAGACCTGGCTAACATCCTCCAGTCCGGTAAACTCCCAGCCCCTGCCAAGATCGTACAGGAACAGGTGGTTGGTCCAACCCTCGGCGCCGAAGCCGTTAAAGGTGGATCCCTGGCGTTCCTGATTTCGTTCCTGGTGATCTTCGCCCTGATGCTTGTTTACTATAACAGTGCGGGATGGGTAGCAAATATTGCCCTTATCCTGAACCTGTTGTTTACAGTAGGTGTACTTAGCGCGTTGGGTGCCACACTCACCGCTCCAGGTATTGCCGGTCTGGTACTTACCATCGGTATGGCAGTGGATACCAACGTAATCATATTTGAAAGGATCAAAGACGAACTTACAAAAGGGAAGAGCTACCAGCTTGCAGTGGCAGAAGGTTACAAACGTTCCCTTCCCCCGGTGCTTGACGGCCATATCACTACGTTGATCACCGCCCTGATCCTTTTCTATTTCGGGCTTGGACCGGTATTGGGTTTCGCAACCACACAGATCCTCGGTATTCTTCTTTCATTGTTTTGTGGTATCCTGATCTCCAGGCTGATCACAGACTTCTGGACGAACAAGAACAGGCATTTCGAATATTTCACCAACATCAGCCGCAAGGTTTTCAAACATGCACAGTATAAATTTGTAGAATACCGAAAAGTAGCCTACATGATCTCTGTTGTTGTATTGATCGGGGGTATTGCTGCTTTGTTCAACGGCTTTGATCAGGGCGTGGAATACAAAGGTGGACGTAGCTACACCATTCGTTTTGAGAAGGAAATGAAGAACGACGATGTAAGGGCCGACCTTCAGAAAGTATTTGAGGAATACCCCGTGATCAAAACAGTGGGCGATAACAAGACCCTGAACATCACTACGTCTTATATGATCGATAACAACAGCAAGAGCGCAGACTCCACTGTTGAAATGGCTTTGTATACGGGTTTAAAAGCCCACATGCCTGCCAACACTTCATTCTTTGAATTCCAGAAGAATTATAAACAAAGCTCGCAGTCAGTGCTTCCTTCAATATCTGATGACCTGAAGAAAGGTGCCATAAAGGCTACGCTGTTTGCCATCTTTGCGATCTTTATCTACATCCTGTTGCGTTTCCGCGACTGGAGGTTCTCTCTCGGAACGATCGTGGCTCTGTTGCACGACGTACTCGTAACCCTGATCGTATTCTCATTCCTGAAAGGAATTGTACCATTCCCACTCGAGATCGACCAGCACTTCATTGCGGCCATTCTGACGGTGATCGGTTTCTCGATGAACGATACGGTGATCGTATTTGACCGGATACGTGAGAATACAAAGGTGTTGAAAGGCGTTACAAAAACTGAACTGGTGAACAGGTCGATCAATGAAACATTGAGCCGTACCATCATGACATCGCTGACCGTATTCCTGACCCTGCTGATCCTGTTCATATTCGGCGGCGAAGTAACACGTGGATTCTCCTTTGCGATGTTGATCGGTGTGATCACCGGTACCTATTCATCCATCTTTGTGGCAGCTCCAATCCTGGTTGACCTTGCGAAAGACAAACCACTCGGAACTGTTGACACAGACCAGAAGATCGTAGTTAAGAAAAAGACCGAGCCTGCAAAGGCTTAGCATCAATAGTCATTCAAAAAAGACCGGCATGGATATCCATGCCGGTCTTTTACGTTTATCAAAACATTCGTTTAGACCGCGCCAAAACGGGCAATCACTTATCAGACCGCGAAACTGCTTCCACAGCCGCAGGTCTTGGAAGCATTTGGATTGGTGAACAGGAAACCGCGGGCATCTAATCCGGTTCCCCAATCGATCTCCATCCCCATCAGGTAAAGTCCATGGGCCGGCTTCATCACGCAGGGGATGCCCTCGATGGTAAAATGCTCATCGCCATCCTCTACATGATCAAAAGCCAGTATATAACTCATGCCTGAACAGCCCCCGCCCTTGACCCCTACCCGAAGAACCTGGGAGTGGTCAAATTGCTTGTCTGCCATCAGCTGTTTTAATTCCCGAATAGCATGTTCTGTAAACACTACGGGGGTTGCCACTACGTTATCCATACAGCGAAATTAAAACAAAAAATCAGGACCGCTTAATCACTTATTTTTGTTTAACAACCCATTGATTCTATGACACGAAATGACCTTATTCTTTACGGTGGCATCTTAGCCATAACGCTTGTGGTAGTACTCTACCTGATCTATTGGAGAAAAGAAAAAAAAGAACTCTCTGCTCCTCAGAACCCTGCATCCGGCGGCAACAGCCTGAATCTAAAATTACAGGCCTATGAACGTCTGGTTCTGCTGGCGGAGAGAATCGCCCTGCCCAGTCTTATCACCCGTGTACCTCCCGGTGACCTCGACATCAGGCAGATGCAAGCCGTATTGATCGACCAGATCAAGAACGAGTTCGATTATAACCTCAGCCAACAGATCTATGTTTCTCCCCAGGCCTGGCACGCCGTGTCTAACCTGAAAGAGCAGAACATTTTTATCATCAACCAGGTTTCACAAACCCTGCCACCGGATGCGAAGGGCATGGAACTCAGTATGCGACTCATCGAACTGATCAACGCCGACCCTAAAGTATCATTGCACCCCGTTGTGCTGGAAGCACTGAATTTTGAGGCTAAAAAGTTGCTCTAACCCATTCTTTAAATCGATCACATGGAGAAGAAATTAACAGATTCGGGTATTGAGATCAAACCGGTATACAACGCTGAAAACGGGCCTGAGATGAAAGAAGTGCCCGGGCAATTCCCGTACACCCGCGGTGTACAGGCAGACATGTACCGCGGCAAGTTATGGACCATGCGTCAATACGCCGGTTTCTCCACAGCAGAAGAAAGTAATAAACGTTACCAGTATCTCCTGTCGCAAGGCGTCATGGGTCTTAGTGTGGCTTTTGATCTCCCCACGCAAATCGGGTACGACAGTGATCATCCGCTGTCTGATGGTGAAGTGGGAAAGGTGGGTGTAGCCATCGACACCCTGGATGACATGAGAATCCTTTTCCGGGATATCAGGCTGGAAGACGTATCTACATCAATGACGATCAACGCTACTGGCTATATCCTGCTGGCATTTTATGTTGCCCTCGCTAAAGAGCAGGGCGCAGATCTTACAAAAATCAATGGAACGATCCAGAATGATATCCTGAAAGAATATGCCGCGAGGGGAACTTATATCTACCCCCCAAAACCATCCATGCGGATCATCACCGATATTTTTGAATGGTGCAGTAGGGAACTGCCCAAATGGAACACCATTTCAATTTCCGGTTACCATATCCGTGAAGCAGGCAGCACTGCAGCTCAGGAGATCGCCTTCACACTAAGTAACGGAAAGGCGTATGTGCAGGCAGCGCTGCAAAAAGGGCTAAACATCGATGTGTTTGGCAAGAGGCTCTCCTTTTTTTTCAATGCCCATAACAATCTCTTTGAAGAGGTGGCGAAATTTCGCGCAGCACGACGAATGTGGGCAGTCATTATGAAGGACCTTGGAGCGACAGACCCTAAGGCCATGATGCTGCGATTTCATACGCAAACCGGTGGAAGTACGCTCACCGCGCAGCAGCCAATGAATAATATATCACGTGTGACCCTGCAAACCGTAGCAGCAGTGCTGGGTGGAACACAAAGTTTGCATACCAATGGATATGACGAAGCGCTAAGCCTTCCTACCGAAGAAGCAGCAAGGGTTGCATTAAGAACGCAACAGGTAGTTGCTTTTGAAAGTGGTATAGCCGATACCGCAGATCCACTGGCAGGATCTTTCTTTGTGGAGAGTCTGACAGACGATATGGAAGAACAGGCCCGGCTGATCATGGACCAGATCGATGCCATGGGCGGTAGCGTGGAAGCCATTGAAAATGGTTATATGCAGGAGCAGATCGCTAAAAGCGCCTATGCATATCAGAAAGCCATCGAGTCGGGAGAAAAGATCATTGTAGGAGTGAACAAATTTATACAGCAGGATTCACACCAGATCCCGGTGTTCAGAATCGATAATAGCATCCAGCAAACGCAAGCCGACAAACTGAAATCGTACCGCGAAAAAAGGGACCATAACGCTGTTGAAATATGCCTCAACCGAATAAGGGAAGCAGCAGCTAATGGAGCCAACCTGATGCCTACGGTTATTGCCGGGGTTGAGAACAATTGTACATTGGGAGAGATTGCCGACACACTGCGCAATGTATTCGGGGAATACCGTTAGGCCTTCCTGTTTCTTATCCATTTCTCCAATTCAACCGCGTGGAAAAGTATAGCGGCCCCTCCAATACAGATCAGTAGTTCAGCAAGGGTCAACGGCTTCGTCTTGAAGATCTCATTGGCTACAGGCCAATAGATCACAGCCATCTGAAGCAGGAATGTCAATGCCACTGAACCGATCAGAGGAAGATTCGAAAAAATCCCCTGTTTAAACAGAAACTGCTTTTCACTGCGGATGGCCAGTACATGGCCCAACTGAGCAAGGGAAAGAACAGTAAACACCATGGTCTGCCAATTTTCACTTCCATTATGCAGTGCCCAGGCCTGTATGCCAAGGGTAATGGTGGCCATAAACATTCCCACCCAGACGATATGAATTCCTATACCTCCTGCGAATAAACTCTCTTTAGATGCACGCGGCGGCCTATTCATCACATCGGTTTCGGCTTTTTCATTGGCCAACGCAAGTCCTGGCAGTCCGTCTGTCACGAGGTTGATCCACAAAATATGAATAGGCAATAACGGCATAGGCAAGCCAATTAATGGCGCCAGAAATATGGTCCAAATCTCCGCTCCATTACAGGTCATGATATACTTAACAAACTTTCGGATATTATCGTATATCCTGCGGCCTTCACGGACAGCATTGACAATGGTGGCAAAATTATCGTCCAACAGGATCATATCAGAGGATTCCTTACTTACATCGGTCCCATTGATACCCATTGCAATACCAATATCTGCTGCTTTCAACGATGGCGCGTCGTTGACACCATCACCGGTCATAGAAATAAAATGTCCTTTACTCTGCAGGCCTTTAACGATATCGAGTTTCTGCTCAGGAGAAACACGTGCGTAAACAGCTATCCTTTCCACTTTAGATTTAAAATCCGCCTCACTCATACTCTTGAGTTCGACTCCTGTAATGGCCAAATCGCCTTCCTCCAGTATACCAATTTCTAAGGCGATCGCTTTGGCCGTTGCCGGGTGATCACCAGTGATCATGACCGGTTTTATCCCGGCTGTACGGCACTCCCTGATGGCCGCCTTCACTTCTTGACGGGGAGGATCGATCATACCCACTATGCCAGAGAGCTTGAGCTCGGACTCAATTTTCTCGTAATCAAAATCTGCCGGGATTCGATCAACGATCTTGTAGGCGTATGCCAGTACGCGCATGCCGTTCGACGACCAATCGGTGGAAAGCGTTACAACCGCTGCAATGTCCTGGGATTTCTCCAATCTTTCTGCAAGGGACTCCATAGCGCCTTTCGACAACACCAGGAATTTGTTGTTGAACTGGTGAACTGTAGTCATGCATTTCCGGTCAGAATCGAAAGGCAATTCCCCTACCCGACCAAGTTGTTCTGAAATCAGAGCCTGATCATGTTTGTCTTCGCGGACCTTTTCCACTAAAGCCACTTCCATAGGGTCTCCGATAAAACCGCCATGCTGGTCTTGCTTTACATCATGATTCAATGCCATTCCTGCTATGAAGGGAGATACTGAGATCCCACTTTCAGAATAAGGGATCTCATGGGTTTTTACAACCTTCATCCGGTTAAGGGTGAGGGTTCCTGTTTTATCGGAACAGATATATGAGATAGAACCCAGTGTCTCCACAGCCGGAAGTTTCCTGATCAACGCTTTGTTCTCCATCAGTCGTTTCGCTCCCATGGAAAGGGCAATATTGATCAAAGCAGGAAGTGCTTCCGGAATGGCGGCTACAGCCAGGCTAATTGAGATGAGTAACATATTCAGCGGCTCCTCTCCTCTCAGGATGCCGATACCGAAGAGCATCACACAGATGCCAAGAATGATATATGAAAGTTTTCTTCCGAAATCGCCCATTCTTTTTTTAAGGGGCGTATCCATTTCGTCTTGCTGAAGCATTTTTGCAATACGACCGATTTCCGTTTCCATACCGGTAGCCACTACCAGGCCCTGACCTCTTCCATTGACCACAAGTGAACTTTTGTAACTGAGGTTCAACCGGTCGCCCAAAGGGATATCCTGATCCTCCAATACATTCGTCTGCTTCCGCACCGATACCGACTCCCCGGTTAGAGCTGACTCGTTCACAAGCAGGTTATGGGCCTCAATGATCCTGAGATCTGCCGGGATCACATTGCCGGCCTCCAGCGAAACAACATCACCGGGTACCAATTCCGTAGAGGGCACGTTCATATGATTGCCGTTACGGATCACACTGGCCTGCACAGTGGACATTTTCTTGAGCGCCTCCATGGCCCGTTCTGCATTAAATTCCTGTAAAAATCCGATAACTGCATTCAGCAGTACGATAATGAGGATAATAATGGTATCTGTAATATCACCAATTAAGCCGGAAATCACCGCGGCCAAAACCAGTACCAAGATCATGAAATCTTTGAACTGTAAAAGAAAGATGACCCATCCCGGGTGCCTTTTTTTTTCCTGCAGAGAATTGGATCCATATTGCTGCAACCTTCGCTGTACTTCATCGGGAGCCAGCCCTGTTCGTGTACTGGCAGCTTTCTGGAATGCTTCGTCAATAGTTGTATGGTGCCACATAAATCCGCTTGGCTGTCCTGGAAGCCTTAGGTGTACATCTCGTCACGCATAAATTTCACACGGTCATCTTCCAGGTATTCGTCGAAGCTCAACAACCTGTCGATGATCCCTTTGGGTGTGAGTTCGATGATCCTGTTGGCCGTGGTATGCATAAATGTGTGATCATGAGACGTGAGTAGTACGATTCCCTTGTAATCGATACATTGTTCGTTGAAACTTTGGATACTTTCCAGATCCAGGTGATTGGTTGGTTGATCGAGTATGATGCAATTGGGATTCTGCAGCATCATCCGGCTAATCATACATCTTACTTTTTCACCCCCACTCAAAACATTCGTCTTCTTGGAAATATCATCGCCACTAAACAACATCTTTCCCAGGAAACCCCTCAGGAAAGGCTCGTCAGCATCGGTTACATGAGCAGGCACAAACTGCCTGAGCCATTCCAATAAGGTCAGGCCTTCCATAAAGAACTCGTTATGCTCCACAGGCAGATAGGCCTTACTCACTGTTGTTCCCCATTCCAGCTTGCCAGCATCGGCCTGAAGATTGCCGTTGAGGATGTCAAAAAAGTAAGTCACCGCCAGGGGATCACGACTGATAAATGCAATCTTATCGCCTTTATTTACGCTGAAGTTGATCTTGTCGAACAATTTCCGGCCGTCGACAGACTTCGCCAGGTTTTCCACGTTCAGGATCTGGTTTCCTACATCGCGCAACGGCTGGAAAATGATACCGGGATACTTTCTATTCGATGGCTGTATTTCTTCGATGGTCAGTTTCTCAAGGGCTTTCTTCCTCGCTGTGGCTTGCTTGGACTTAGATGCATTCGCACTGAATCGCGCGATGAAGTCGATCAATGCCTGCCGTTTATCTTCAGTCTTTTTGTTCTTATCGCTCAACTGCCTTGACATCAACTGGGAAGATTCGTACCAGAAAGTGTAGTTGCCCGTAAACACTTTTATCTTGGAGCGATCAACGTCGGCTACATGTGTACATACCGAATCAAGAAAGTGCCGATCGTGGCTCACCACCAAAACTATATTCTCGTAATCTGCCAGAAAATTCTCCAGCCATGAAATCGTTTCAAGATCGAGACCGTTGGTAGGCTCGTCCAACAGCAGGATATCAGGATTACCAAACAATGCATTGGCCAGAAGCACCCTTACTTTCAGATTGGATGGGATATCTTTCATCAACGACTGGTGGTATTGCTCTTTTACACCCAGGTCGCTCAATAATGCAGCTGCATCGCTTTCTGCGGTATACCCTCCCATTTCACCGAATTCATGTTCCAGCTCTCCTGCCCGGATGCCATCCTCCTCGGAGAAATCCGACAGGGAATAGATGTGTTCCCGCTCCTGCATCACTTTCCACATTTTACTGTGGCCCATCATCACTGTATTGAGAACCAATACCTCGTCGAATTCAAATTGATTCTGCTTCAAAAAGGCCAGCCGCTCCCCACTGGAAATTTCCACACTGCCTTTATTGGGTTCGATCTCCCCGCTTAGTATTTTCAGAAAGGTACTTTTCCCTGCTCCGTTGGCGCCTATTACGCCATAGCAGTTCCCTTTCATGAAGTTGATATTTACTTCCTCGAACAATACCCTCTTGCCATAGGCCAGGGTTACATTTTTTACACCGATCATGCTGCTGTTTGAAGGCGCAAAGCTACGAAAAAAAGAGGGTTATATCACTTCAAGTCTGCGGGTGATCAGGTTGCCCATAGAACCCAGGCTGTAACGCATATAGGCACCTTTAAACTTCAGAAACAGGCGGTTCTCAATAACAATGCTAAACTGACTGTTTCTAACACAGATCAGCCCCCATATGACCACCATGATACGTTTGACCATCTTCCTGTTGATAACCGGTATTCCCTTTAGCTTGATATAATTCATCAGCAGCCATTCTTCCATGTCGAGGAGCAGTTTTCTATCTGCGAAAAAAATCGCGATTCATACTGATGAAATTTCAATGAAGGTTAGGGTAGCTCTCGGTGTACTTTATTCCAAGATCGTTTAAGGCAAGACTGTCCATCATTTTTCTCACGCAGAGGTTAGGATTTCGTAGTATCGCTCGATCAAACGGTAGAAACTTCCACAAGAGCAATGATCGGGCCGGGCTTTCTGGAAAGCGACCTGCTTTTCGAGCCGGTCAGCCAAGGCGATATCGTCGCTGTCGAGAATGGCGATATATTATCCCATTGCGATGGCAAAAAATCCTGTTCCGGGAAAACAAAATTCCCTTGTTTTCGTAGTTTCTCTGAAAACTGATGCCATGGTCAATAAAAGAAGGTCAGGTAGATGCCTAACTATGGTTGAATGATCTTTTTGCCGTGGAAGGCCCGATCACCAGGAACTCCGGTGGTTCTGGGCATTGGTTGAGAATCAGCCGGTATTTTTCTTTTAGCGAACGCTTGAGGTTACCAAGATAGCCCGGAATCGGTATACTGTCTTTATCGAGGGGTACCGCCTCTAACAGGTCGTTGCCCAAGAACATCATCAGGTTCATAAGATTGGATTTCTTCTGTAAAGCAACAGCTTTTCAACAAATTCTGCAATACCAGAATTACGCTTATTCTGATACCGTATTTATACGGTTTGTTTGGGGTCGCGCTCTCCGAAGATGAGGCTGCCTACCCTGATCATATTAGAGCCTTCTTCAAGTGCGAGTTGGTAATCGCTGCTCATGCCCATGGAGATCACGGAAAACTGATCGTCGTGGTAAAAATACTTCTCCTTAACGAAATCAAACATTTGCTTCACGGTCTTAAACTCGGAACGAAGCAGCTCCTGGTCTGTAGAAAAACTGGCCATGGCCATAACGCCGCAGATGCTTACAAATTCAAGGTCATCGCTATTAGAAATCTCCTGTAGCAAAGCATCGATCTCCAGCTCATCCAATCCAAACTTTGTCTCTTCCCTCGAAACATGGAGTTGTAACAGGCATTTGATCTTCCTGCCATTGCGGGCGCCCTGTTTATCGATCTCGCGAAGCAGCTTATGGCTCTCCACACCATGTATCATGTGCACAAATGGAGCGATGTACTTCACTTTATTGGTCTGCAGGTGACCGATGAAATGCCAGTGTATATTTGATGGAAGCAGGGTTTGCTTTTCTGAAAGTTCCTGTACATAATTTTCACCGAAATCGCGGTGTCCCATGTTGTACAATGCTTCAATATCAGCCACCGGTTTCGTTTTCGAGACAGCGATCAGAACGGCGCGTTTCATGCGGGCCTCGTCTGCCACCTTCTGGTAAGAGTCGATCAGAAGACTCATGTTATTTAAGTATTTGACGACCAATGACAATACGCTGGACCTCGCTGGTACCCTCATAGATCTGGGTGATCTTAGCATCCCGCATAAGGCGTTCCACGTGGTACTCCTTTACGTAACCATAACCCCCGTGAACCTGCACGGCCTCAGTAGAGATCCACATTGCCGCTTCCGACGCGTACACTTTTGCCATGGACGAAGACAGCGTGTAGTCGATCCCGTTATCTTTCTCCCAGGCAGATTTCAGGCAGAGAAGGCGGGCTGCTTCTACTTTGGTAGCCATATCTGCAAGCTTGAATTGAATGGCCTGGTGGTGCATGATCTCTTTGCCAAAAGCTTTTCTTTCTTTTGAATAGGCAAGGGCCAGTTCGTATGCGCCGCTGGCAATGCCGAGTGCCTGGGATGCAATTCCGATCCTTCCGCCCGCGAGGGTCTTCATGGCAAAAGAGAACCCGAACCCTACTTCGCCCAACATGTTTTCCTTTGGCACTTTGACGTCGTTAAACAGGATGCTATGGGTATCACTCGCCCTGATGCCCATTTTATTTTCTTTGGCTCCCACCGATACGCCCGGCCAGTTCTTTTCCACAATGAAGGTGGTAATGCCCTTGCTGCCTTTCGCCGGATCTGTTTGAGCCATCACCAGGTAAACCGATGCAGAGTTGCCGTTGGTGATCCAGTTTTTTGTTCCGTTTAAGAGGTAGTGGTCGCCATTATCTTCCGCTGTGGTACGCTGGGAAGTGGCATCCGACCCTGCTTCGGGTTCACTCAGCAAAAAGGCCCCGATATAAAGCTCCCCGTCTTTTTTTCCCTGGGCGAGCGGGACAAGATATTTCTGTTTCTGCTCCTCATTTCCATATTCTTCAAGCCCCCAGCAAACCAGGCTGTTATTCACGCTCATGCAAACACTCACACTAGCATCCACTTTGCTGATCTCCTCCATGGCCAGCACATAGCTGACAGTGTCCATGCCCGCGCCACCATAGGCCTGGCTCACCATAAGGCCCATAAAACCAAGGTCAGCCAGCTGCATGATCTGCTCTTTGGGAAATTTCTGATGTTCATCGCGTTCTATAACTCCAGGCAAACACTGCTGACGGGCAAAATCGCGAGCCGCCTGAACGATCATTTTATGTTCTTCGGTAAGTTGAAAATGCATGGCTATCATTTAAAATAAAAAAGGCCGGTACAGGCCGTACCGACCTCAAAAATATGCCAATTAAGCAGAAAAACTAACAGATGTTCGTATTAATTCACAACCATTAGCATACGTTGGGGAAAAGCAAATGATTCTCCAGGTAAACGTGCTCATGCAGATCCTCTTCAAACTGCCGAAGCTCCTGAAGAACCAGTTCATGGGTGATGCAGGCATCACCAGAAGGGTTGTAGTGGTTGGTCAACTCCCTGATGGCAGCCATAAGTTCCCCCGCTTTTTCATGCTCTGCTTGCATTACACGCATGGGGCCCCATAAGCTGGGCGCTGCTGATCTCGTCCGGCTTATCCATCATCGGGAAAAGAATAAGTTCCTCTTTCTATGTGATCCGAAGTTCCTTTAGACTTTCCATTTGATTAAATTTTCATAAAGCCCGTTTGGGTCGAAAACTTTAATTATGATTGTACTCATTTTCCCAAATTTTCACCATTCAGGTATTGGAATCATCTACGGCCCAGATCAATTATAAGCTCCAGCGCTTGGTCACTATTGCTGCCGTGCTGCTGTTCGGTATCAAAATGCTGGCGTGGTGGTATACACATTCTGTCTCCATCCTTACCGACGCGCTGGAGAGCACCGTCAATGTGGTAGCGGGCTTTATAAGCCTGTACAGCTTGTACATAGCATCAAAACCCCGGGATCTCGACCATCCCTACGGCCATGGGAAAGCGGAATTTGTTTCTGCAGCAGTTGAGGGCAGTATGATCGCCATTGCCGGCGGTGTTATTATCTACCAATCCATCCGGAATTTGATGGTGCCTGCTACGCTCGAGAAGCTCGACAATGGCATTTTGCTCATTTCGTCAACAGCCGTGATCAATTATATAATGGGATTCATATGTATCAAAACCGGCAAAAAAAATAATTCGCTTGCGCTGATCGCCAGTGGCAAACATTTGCAAACTGATACCTATTCTACTGTGGGTATCGTGATCGGTCTGATCATCATTTATTTCACGGGGTGGACAAAACTGGATTCCATTATTGCACTCGGGCTCGCCTTCTTCATCATCTATACCGGCTATACCATTATTCGTTCATCGGTAGAAGGGATCATGGACAAAGCCGATATGGAGTTACTGCAAAAACTGGTGGTTTACCTGAACCGGAACCGACGAAAAAACTGGATCGACCTGCACAATGTGCGGATCATTAAATTCGGATCAGTGTTGCACCTTGATGCCCACCTTACTGTACCCTGGTATCTCAATGTGCATGAGGCCCACATGGAGGTAGACGAATTGTCGACGCTGATCAGAAGCGAATTCGGGGAGAGCCTCGAGATGTTCATACATACCGATGGCTGCCTGGATTTTTCCTGTCACATTTGCAGCAAGGATGATTGCGCAGTGAGGCGCCACACCAGGAAAGAGCAGGTTGCGTGGACCGTTGAGAATATCATCAGCAACAAGAAACACGGAAGTCAACTGGAGAAGGTGTGAATGGCGTTTAGAACTTCTGATCGTTGGGCCTACCAACATTTGCCTGCCACAATATAGCCGGGTTTCAGTTCATGTAGCAACCACTGGATTGGTTTAGACCGCTGGCTCCTGCTGAGATAAGCAATGGAAACTTCCCAGTCCCCAAATGATATCAGTTGAATCGATACCTACGACTTCCCTATTGGGGAAACAATCCTGAATAATCCGACAAACCTTTTCATCCTTAGGTTGGCGGAAGGTGGGCACAATGACGTACTTATTGCTGATATAGAAATTGCCATAAGATGCAGGCAGACGTTGGTCTTCCCAAATCACTGGGTCCGGCATGGGGAGCTCCACTATATTGAGCGACTTGCGATTCAACAAACGCATTTCTTTCAACTGCCGGAGATTTTGTTGGAGGATCTCAAAGTTATCATCGTCCTTCTTCTCTTCCACTACCGTAATTACCGTATCGGCATTGACAAACCTGACGGTATCATCAATATGTCCATCGGTGTCATCACCAATAATTCCTTCATCTACCCAAAGGATTTGTTCTACACCATAGTAGTCGTACAAATATCTTTCGATCTGTTCCTGGTTAAGGTGAGGATTCCTGTTTTCGTTCAACAGGCATTGCTTTGAAGTGATCAGGGTGCCCTCACCATTGAAATCCACAGATCCCCCTTCCATGATGATGCCTGGATTGAACACTGGCAGGCCGAGTTGTTTTCCAATCAGGGTAGGAATAACATCGTCAAGATCGAACGGAGGATATTTTCCACCCCAGGCATTATAGTTCCAGTCTACTACAATTTTCTTCTTTTGGGCAAGGGGGTTGACAAGAAAAGCAGGGCCATGGTCCCTGCACCAGGCATCATTGGTGGGATGCATGTAAAATTCAACCTGGCTGAGATCTACGCCTGCATTGGATAAATGCCCGAGAGCAAACGTTTTCATTTCCTCGGTGCTGACATTGATGCACACTTTTTCACTCTTCGCGAGGTAATGGATAAACTCCGCATATCTCGGATAGATGGTATGGATCTTACCTGGCCACGAAGCCTCTTTATGAGGCCAGCTCAGCCATGTGGCACGATGTTTAGCAAATTCTGCTGGGAAATGATACCCTAACGCACGGGGTGTACTCATGTAATCAGGATTAGCACGCAAAATACAACATCGGGTTTAAACTCCCGAAACGGTAGTTGTATTACTGATCTTCATCGGTTGTTTTTTCCAATAGGTCAGTGAACGCCAAACCCATTCGAAAGGTCCGAAGCGGAAGTAATGTAACCAGATCGATGAGAAGATGAGCTGAAATATCCAGACAGCGAACACTACATAATAGACCTGGTGGAACCTGAATTTATTGTAGTACCCCAGCCCATATCCGTAAAAGAAAACTGTACATATGATAGATTGCATCAGATAGTTGGTGAAAGCTATTTGACCCACATTGGCCAGTGCTTTCATCAGCCATGGCATGATCTTACTTCGATATACCAGGATCAGCAGACTAGCGTGCCCGATAGCCAGGAACAACCTCCTGATATCCTGCAATGCATCAAAAGATATCCTGTATCTATCGAAATAAGCACCAAGATCGCCTGTCGCCATCAATTGACCCTGGAACTGTATCCACCCAACAGGGATGCCAATGCCATAACCCATCAAAAGCATAAGCGCGTAGGTTGATGTACTCAGTTTGTTGGTGAAGAATCCCAGTTTGAAAAGGGCCATTCCGAGGAACATCATGAACAAGCAGTCGAAACTGGCCCAGGTGTGCAGCCACCAGGCCTCGAATCTCGAGTTGACCGGCAACAACCAGGTAAATACACCCGGATAATCACCCTTCATTTCTGCGATATTCTCTTTCACTTCTTCCCGGTCAGGCTTCTGCGTTTTTTCCATTTCGAGCCATTCTTCTTTCGCGGCCGTTTGCGCTGGCGTTAGCTTCTGCCCTGCTTTCTCTAATTTCACCGCTGCTACATACTCAATGCGCTTTCCCCTCTGTTCGTTATAATTGTAGTAACTCTTACCGAAGAAAAATAGCGAAAATACAATCGCCATAATCACCAGCAACCTTGGACTGCTGTTCCGAAATGGATACAACAACATCCCCAACAATCCATACGTATACAGAATATCGCCGGGCCAAAGCAAAACATAGGCATTGATCACACCGAAAAAAACCAGCCACAACAGCCGCCTGTAATAAAGCTCAGCAACGCCTGGCCCTTCGCCGGTTTCTTTTTTATTCATCAGGAAAAGCAACATCCCTGCACCGAACAGCATGGAAAACAGACCCCGCATGGTGCTGTCAAAAAAACTGTTGACAACGGCCAGTGTCCTGAAATCCCATGTATCATGGTCTCCCTGCATCACATCGTACATGACAATGACATCGCCACTGAAAAAAGGGATATTCATCAGCAGGACGCCAAGGAGCGCGAGGCCCCTGATCATGTCGATGGTTTTGATCCGGTCAGATTTCTGGACCGGTTGGGCAGTTGTCTCATGCCGGAATTGTTCGCTGGCACCCTCGTCAATAAAAGCGCTGGTATTAGTCATGGTTGACTATTGAAGGGGTTTGCAATGCTTTTTCGTTACCGGCTTCAGCGATCCGTTTGATCGGCAACCACTTACGGTGGATCAAGGATTTCAGTAGCCATTCTGCGGGTCCCAAATAATAAAACTTTGTCCAGAATACCGTGAACACGATATGGATGATCCATATTTCGAATACCACCAGGTATAAGCCGGGCTGTCCCATCCTTGCATAATAGCCCATCCCGTAGCCGTAGAAGAAGACCGAGAGCAGCAGGCTTTGCAACAGGTAGTGGCTGAGTGCCATTCGTCCCGTTTTCGCAAAAAATGAGCAGAGGCCCTTAAGCCTACCACTACTCATTAAATACATGAAGAGTGATGCATATCCCAATACGGTACAAGCGATCTCCAGTGGCTTCAGTATGGTATGCGGCAGCAGTTGCTGTTGTACGTATTTTGTATAATCATCAACGATGAGGGTCAGGCAATGCAGGCGATACCAGCCGCATAACATCCCGATGGCGATACCGGCCAGTGCTGCAACCAGGTATTGACTGCTATTGAACCTGCCAAAAAAGAAACCGATTTTAAATAACCACATTCCCAGCAGCATGATGGAAGCCAGTTCCCAAACGCCGATGGTGTAAAGCCAGCGCGCCTCGGACTGTTTAGCAGGAACTATGATGTATTCCCAGTTCTTGATATAACTCACTTCCTGCAGCGCCTTGATCTTCGCGCTGTCCTTCTTCTTTTCCCATGTATACCTTTTCGCAATGCCCTCCCACTCTTCCATCTGCTTTTTTTGTTTCCGGGTAAGGGTATCAATGGTTTTCTTTGCAGTGCTGTCATTCTTCGCAGATAGGCTCCCAGCCTTGGTGCTGTTTCCTTTAGTCAAATGTGCTGCCTTTAAAATACTATCTTTCCCTTTTGCAAAGCGCCCCGCAATACTGTCGTTACGCTGCTGGATACTATCCCTGATATGATATTTCTTCGCCAAGCTATCTGCCACCACATACTTACTATAGGCCTTTG
>Ga0164293_10001789_pt1 | contig 18091 bp, 18 predicted proteins | sample GEODES118metaG_FD_111487 | JGI IMG/M metagenome (GOLD analysis project Ga0164293, IMG submission 111487) | Eutrophic lake water microbial communities from Lake Mendota, Wisconsin, USA - GEODES118 metaG | ecosystem: Environmental > Aquatic > Freshwater > Lake | place: USA: Lake Mendota...
CACCATCGGGGCCAGCGGTCATCAAACCGCGTCAACAGGCCGGACACATGACCGATCCCTGTCTCGAACCAAAGCTGAACTTACACCCTTGACCCAAACAAGCCGTCCACACATGACAGCACCCATGGCCGGGTTCAAATCGGAATCTGTGACCGGCTTCGTCGGAATCCGCAGTCGGCCGCTCGCTGATGCCCCTGAACGGCGACATCGTCGTGGTCGACATCGATGGCGAGCGCTCGTTCAAGATCTGGCGCGGGCGGCAGGGGCGCGTGACATTGTCCTTTGCCAATGCGCGATCTAACGGCTGTGCAGGACAAGAGGAATGCGGCTGAGCGGTTCGGCTTGACCCTCGTGGACCACGAAGGTCTGGCCGACGCCGGCAGCGAGGCCGGTCGCCGTGTCGGGGATCATGATGTGGACGAACAGTACCATGCCGGCCGCCATGATCAGCCGGTTGCCAGTGTAGATCATCGGCGGCACGTCCATCCACGTCGGCCGGAAGGTCGCGCCGAGCGAATAACCGCAGGCAGCGAAGCGCGCTTGCGCGAAGCCGCCACCGTCCAGCACCCGACGATGGATGTCGTCGAGCGTGCCAAGCTCGCGACCTGGCCGGGCGGCGTTGATAATCTCGCCCAGCGCCTCCGCCGCCAGTTTGGTCATCGCTTTCTGCCGAGGGTCAATCCGTCCGATCGCGACGGTGTGCTCGATGCAGACATGGTAGCGGCAGAATGAAGCTCCCAGCTCGATCATCAGCTGATCGGCGGCCTCGATACGCCGTGGGCCCGCGACGCCCCGGCCGAACAGGGCACGCGGGCCGGAGTTCACAAGGGGGCCGCCTGCCGGCATATCGCCGCCGCCGGCGAGCATCGCCGCGACGCCGGCGGCTGTGACGGCGCTGTCGAGCACGCCTTGACGGGTCGCTTCGATCATGGCGAGCGTCGCCTCATCCGCGAGTTCTCCAGCGACGCGCACGAGCGCCAACTCGGCAGGCGACTTGATCAGTCGGAGCCCGCGCACGAGGTCGGAGGCATCTTCCAGCGGCGCGAATCCGGCCATGGCCCGCTCCACCGCCCGCCCATTGGCGGCGGTCAGCCCGTAGGTCGCAAACTCGACGCCTATCCGTTCGCCAGCGAGGCCGAGCTCTGCCAGAATGCCTTTCAGATCGACCGCCGGATCGGCGTCCTCGGCGTTGAGCCAGATCCGGACCTCTTCATAAAGCGAGGTGGTCTCGGCCTGCCTGAGATCGGGGCGGCGCGTCAGCAGCACGGTCTGCCGCTCGTCGGCCGTGATCACGCCGGCCTGGAAGAAGACGTAGCCCGCCGTATCAAAGCCAGTGAGGTAGTAATGGCTCTCCTGAGCGAAGACGAGCAGTGCCGCCAGGCCGCGCCGGCGCATCTCGGCCCGCGTCCGGGCAAGGCGCGCGCGATGCTCTTCGGCGGGAAAGCGCAGCGTCACATGGCGGCCGCCCAGGGTCTGGGCCTGATGCTCCGGAACCTCGCGCAAGCTCTCTGGCGAAGGGGTCATGCGACCTCGCAGATGTCGAGGATGGTCAGCAGATAGACCCTGACCATGTCGAGATAGTCGACAATGTCGACGCGCTCATCCGGCATGGTGTTGTAGCGGCCGCCCGGACCGCAGACGACGCCCTCCATCCCGAGCTCCTTGAAGAAGTGCCCGGCATCGGTGCCATAATAGCCTGGCGGGGTGATCGCCCCCGTTGGCTGCTCGACGCCGCGAACCGTCTTGTAGGCCTGGTTGACCGCCTTGACGATGCGCGAGCTGCGATCGACGCGAAAGGCTGGCATCATCGGTCGGCCGGTTGCGTCCTCCGCCTGGACTTTGGCCTTCAGGCCAGGAAAGCGCTGCTCAAGCGCGACCAGCACCTTGCGGATGTCACCGAGCGCGTGTGCCTGGGTCTGGCCGGGCCCGTAGCGGCCCGAGCCTTTGATGCGCACGACATCCGCGACCTGCGGCGGACGCCATTCGTGGAACTCGCGCCCAAGACCGCCGCGCAACACGCCGACATGAACCCGGTTGATCGCGCGATGCTCATCGTCGGGAGCGTCCGAGAAGCGCATGGCGTTGAGTTCGGGTACGAGCGCACAGGCGGCCATGATGGCATCGACGGCCTCCTCGCGCTTCGACATGTGACGCGTGATGCCCTGAAGCTCGATGACGAAGGTGAAGGCCGCGGCGTGCATGGTCAGCGCCTGCAGGTCGGTCGGCTCAGAATTGACGAAGTAGTCCGCCTTCCAGCCGCGCCGGATCGCGGCGAGCGTACCAACGCCGCCCTGCAGCTCGCCGACCACAAAGGTGAGAATGACGTCCCCCTTCAGGCGGACGCCGGCGTCGATCAGGGTCTTCACGGCGCAGTAATAGGCCGCATCGCCCGCCTTCATGTTGGAGACGCCAATGCCATAGATGAAACGGTCGTCGACCAGGCCGCCCCAGGGGTCGACCGTCCAGCCCTCGGTGGCGGGGTTGGTGTCGAGATGGCCGTTGAAGAGCAGGCTCTTGCCGCCGCCCGCACCTTTCCAGACGCCGATCGCGTTGACCCGTTCGCCCTCCACTGGCGACAGCTCGGCCTGAAGGCCGATCGCGCCCATGCGTTCCACCATGTGCTCGCACAGGGCGCGTTCGCCGGGCGTCTCGGTATAGCTCTTGTGGCGGACCATGCCCGCCAGAAAGTCGAGACAGGCCTTTTCATCGATGCTCTTCAGCAGCGCTTCAAGTGTCATTGGTGCGGTCCCCCCTGTTCGTAGTCCTTTGCTTCAGCTTCCCGCTGCGACGGGCACGGCGTCGAGCAGCGAACGCGTGTAGGGATGTCGCTCTGCTGCGTCGCATTCCTCGACCGGAAAGAGATCAACCAGTTCGCCCCGCCGCATCACCACGATGCGGTGCGCCAATTGACGGACAAGATTGATGTCATGGGTGATGAACAGGCAGGTCGCGCCGGTGCGCGCCTGGAGATCGACCAGAAGCCGCGCGACCGAGGCCTGCACCGAGACATCGAGCGAGGACGTGATCTCGTCGCACAGCACCACCCGCGGCTCGGCGGCAAAGGCGCGGGCGATGGCGACGCGCTGCTTCTCGCCTCCCGAGAGCTGATGCGGATAGCGTGCAGCAAAGTCGCGCGGCAGCCGGACCTGTTCCAGCAGATCGCCCACCCGCTCGCCGATCTCGCCAGGTCGGGCGAGACCATAGAGCTTCAGCGGCCGGGCAATGATGTCGCCGACGCGCTGGCGCGGGTTGAGCGAGCCGTCCGGGTTCTGGAAGATGATCTGGACCTGACGCCTGTAAGCGCGGTCGATGTCGTCGCGGGCATTCACTGTCCGGCCGGCGAGACTGATGCTTCCGGCGAACGGGTTCAACCCCGCGATGGCGCGCGCGATGGTGGATTTGCCCGAACCTGACTCGCCGACCACGCCCAGAATCTCGCCCTCACGCACGGCGAAGGTCACGTCGCGCGCGCCGACCACCTCTTGCTGCGAGCGGCCGAGAAGCCGGTCAAGGAGGCTGCGCTCGCCATAGCGGATCGTGGCTTTGTCAAGCGCGAGCGTGACAGGCGCGTCCGCTGGCGGGGCAGTTGAGACCAGCCGGACTTGCGGGCTTGGCACCGAGGCAATGAGCATCCTGGCATACGCGCTGCGAGGCGCAGAGAAGATGGCCCGCGCCGCGCCCTGTTCCACGATCTCGCCGTGATGGATCACCGCGAGATCATGCGCGATGCGCGAGACAAGCGCGAGATCATGCGAGATGTAGAGCGCGGCAACGCCGGTCTCCTCCTGCAGCTCCATGAACAGATCCTGGATCTGCCGCGCAGTGATCACGTCGAGCGCGGTCGTTGGTTCATCGAAGAGGATGATCTCCGGATTGCACGCGAAGGCGGTGGCGATCACGACGCGCTGCTTCTCCCCACCCGAGGCCTGGTGCGGATAGCGCAGCATCATATCCCGCGGTCGGGCGATGCCGGTACGGGCCAGCAGACTCTCGGCAACCTCCGCGGCGGCCCGCGGCGCGAGTTTCCGGTGCCGGATCAGCACCTCGACAATCTGCTGGCCCATCATCATGGTGGGGTTCAGCGAGGTCGCGGGGTCCTGGAAGACCATGCCGATGCGCCGGCCGCGCATATTCAGGATCTCCGCCGGCGTCTTGGCGCGCAGATCCTCGCCAGAGAGCAGGAGGTTGCCGCTGCCCTCGACTGCGTTGGCCGGCAGGTAGCGCATGATCGCCCAGGCGAGCGAGGTCTTGCCCGAACCGGATTCTCCGACAAGGCCCAGCGTGCGCCCACGGGCTATGGCCAGGCTTACCTGCTTCAGCGCCTGGAACGGGCCGGCCCCGGTTGCGTAACCCAGTGAGTAGTCCCGGATGTCTAGAACCGGGCTTGCGGCCCCGCTCATCGCCTCCGTCCTCTCGGATCCATCACGTCACGCAGGGCGTCACCGAACAGGTTGAAGCCCATGGCGGCGACGGCGATGGCCGCACCTGGCGCGATCACTGCCCAGGGATTGCGGAACATGAATTGGCGTGCCTCCGCGATCATCAGCCCCCATTCGGTCGAGGGGGGCTGCGCGCCGAGACCGAGGAATCCGAGAGTCGCGCCCAGCATGATGGCGAAGGAGACACGGATCGTCGCCTCGACGATCAGCGGACCCATGGCATTGGGCAGGACCTCGCGCACCAGCACGTAGCCAGTCGACTCCCCGCGCGCCACGGCCGCCTGGACGTACTCGCGCGTGCGGACCGACAGAACCGCGCTGCGGGCGATGCGCGCCATGCCGGGCGTGAATGCCACCGCGACCGCCAGCATGGCGTGCCCCGTGCCACCGCCCAGCACGGTCACGATCAGCAGCGTGAACAAAAGGTCCGGCACCGCGAGCACGCCGTCCACGATGCGCATGATGACATTGTCGACCGCACCGCCGATCAGCCCGGCCGTCATGCCGACAGCCGCACCAGCTGCCACGCCCAGAACCGTCGCGGTGACGCCGAAAGAGACGGTTGCCCAGGCGCCGTTAAGGATGCGCGAGAGAATGTCGCGACCGAACTGGTCTGTGCCGAGCCAGTGCGTCGTGGACGGACCTTGCAAGCGTGCAATCGGATGGAAGAGCTGTGGATCATAAGGCGCGATCAGGCTCCCGACCAAGGCAGCGGTCAGCACGAGCGAGAGCATCAGCGCGCCGGCAAGGCCGGTCGGGTGGCGCAGGATTTCACGCATAGCGCACGCGTGGGTCGAGCGCCGCGATCACCATATCGGAGATCAGGTTCGAGATCGCGTAGACTGTCGCCAGCACCAGCGTCACAGCCTGGATCACCGGCAAGTCGCGGTTTTGCAGGGCGTAGATCATGGTGCGACCGAGACCTGGCCAGGCGAAGACCTCCTCGACCACGATGATGCCGCCGAGCAGATAGCCGACATCAAGCGAGATCACCGCGACGGCGGGCGCCATCGCGTTCGGCAGGGCATGGCGGCGAATCACTGCGCCTTCTGGCAGACCCTTCAGCCTGGCGGCGCGGACATGATCGCTGGCGAGCACCTCCGACATCTCGCTGCGCACCTGCCGGGAGATATGGGCGGTGAGGATCAGTGCGAGCGTCGCCGCCGGCAGCACCATATGATGCAGCGAAGCGAGTAAGTCCTGCGCGGGCGGCACGAAGCCGCCAGCGGGAAACCAGCCGCGCTCGGGCGCGGCGAGGAAAACCAGCAGCACCGTCGCGGTCACGAATTCCGGCACGGCCGTGCCGAGATAGGCCAGCGTCGAGATACCAAGATCGGTGACCGTGCCGCGCTTCAGCGCCGCGATCACGCCAAGCGGGATGGCGATCAGCGTCACGGTCACCAGCGCCGCGGCCGCCAGCGCTGCCGAACGCCAGAAGGCTTCGCCGATCACGCTTGCCACCGGGGTCGACAGCCGCATCGACATGCCCCAGTCACCGGTGAGGATGCGACCAAGCCAGTCGAAATACTGGACATGCCACGGCCTGGTGAGTCCCAGCTCCTGTTCGAGTACCGCGATCTGGTCCGGCGTCGCATATTCGCCGAGAATCATCACGGCGGCATTGCCGGGCAGGATCTGGGTGATGGCGAAGACCGTGAACGAGACGATCAACAGCACCAGCAGCATCGCCGCCAGCCTTCGTCCGAGATAGGCGGCGGTCATCCCGGATCAGGCCCGGTCAACCCAGACATTCTCGACGTAGAAGGTCCGCGAGAGCGGATGCGCCGTCCAGCCCTTCACCACATTGCGGCTGGCGGTCAGCACATCCTGGAAGAAGGGGATGATCGAGGGCCGGTCGCGGATCATCAGTGCTTGCGCCTGTGCGTAGATACCGCGGCGCTCCGCCTCGTCGACCGAGGAGCGGCCGCGCGCCACCAACGCGTCGAACTCCTTGTTGTTCCAGGCTGTGTCGGCGAAGGCGGCATCGGTGGTGAAGAGCAGTGTGAAGGCTGCGTCTTCCGTGGGCTGCATGCCCCAGAAGCCGATGTAGAAGTTGCCCTTGCGCCAGACATTGGCGAGATAGGTGTCGTGCGGGATAGTCTGAACGTCGATGTCAAAACCGGCTGGCGCCGCCATCTGCTTCACGGCGACGCCGACCTGGCTGCGGATGGCGGGGCGGTTCGAGCAGATCAGCGGGATCTTGATGCCCTGTGGATAGCCGGCCTCGGCGAGCAGCCGGCGTGCACGCGGCGGATCATAGGGTGGGATCGGGCTGTCGGCGAGGAAGCGGTAGCCGGGCGAGATGCAATTGTCGGCGGCGGGGCGGCCAAGCCCGTCGAGGACGAGATCGACAAGCATCGACCGATCCACGGCGTGTGCCAGCGCATTGCGCACCCGCACATCGTCGAAGGGCTTGGAATCCTGCCGCATCACGATGTTGACAAAGCGGCCCGAGGGCACCCTGAGCGCGGTGACGCCGCGGGCCGCGGCAATGCGCTTGAAGTCGGCCTGCTGCACATCGAGCATCACGTCCATCGCGCCCGACAGGAAATTCTGCGTCTCGGCCGCCAGATCGGGAAACAGATACATCTCGATCGCGTCAAGATAGGGCTGCCCTGGCCGGTAGTAGCCTGGGTGCTTCACCAGCCTCAGCATGCGGGCGGAATCGAAGCTGTCTATCTTGAATGGTCCAGTGCCGTTGGCACGCGTGTCGAGCTCGGTCAGCGGCCGGGCGAGTGCCGCCGCCGAGACGATCCTGGCATTGGCATGGGCCACCGACACGGGGAGGTCGGCATACGGCACCTTGAGAGTGAACAGCACGGTGCCGGGATCGACCGCGGCGATGTCCGCGATCATGTCGAGCACCGAGCGCGCCGGCGACTTGGTGGCGGGGTCGAGGATGGCCTTGAAGGTCGCGACCACATCGGCCGCGGTGAACGGCGAGCCGTCATGGAAGGTGACGCCCGGGCGCAAGCGGAAGGTGAAGGCCTTGGCGTCCGGCGCCGCCGTCCAAGAAAGCGCCAGTTCCGGCTGCGGCGTCATGTTCGGATCGAGCCGGGTCAGACCCGAATAGATCATGTCCACCGCCAGATATTCTGACGGCCCTGACAATTGCAGCACATTGAGCTGGGCGATCCGGGTCGAGTGGCTGATCTTGAGCAGGCCGCCGGTCTTCGGCGTGGCCGTCTGGGCCTGCAGCGCGCCGGGCAGGGCGGCTGCGCCGGCCAGTCCAGCCAGCACTTGGCGGCGATCGATACGGGCATTCGTCATCGCTGGTCTCCTGTCAGGTGATCACGGTCAGTTCATCGGGAAGTCCGGTCAGCAGCTCGGGCGCGCCCTCAGTGACCAGAAGCGTGTGGCCGACGCCCATGGCGTAGCCGGTATCGGAATCGCCGATCATGACATGGTAGAACAGCGTCATGCCCGGCGCGCAGACGGTCGGGTTGCCGTGGTAGATCATCGGCGGAACGTCCATGCTCGTGGGCGCAAAGGTGCAGCCGACCGAGTAGCCGGTCGCCCCGTACCGATGCGCGCGGAAGCCGGCGTGGTCGAGCCCATCGGCATGGACATCGAAAATTTCGCCAAGCGTCGTGCCCGGCCGCGCGATCTCGGTCATGCGCGCGAGCGTGCTGCGGGCTGCGTCATACATGCGCCGTTGCTGGTCGCTCGCCTTGCCGAACAGGATCGTCCATTCTGTCTTCACGTTGTAGCGGCGATAGGCAACCGGATACTCGACCAGAATCTGGTCAACGGGCTCGATCCGGCGCGGCGCCGAAACCCCGCGCCCGAACACCGCGCGCGGACCCGAGTTGAACAGCGGCGCATTGGGCGGCATATCCGCTCCGCCATCGAGGATCGTGGTGAGGTACACGCCCTTCAGCGTCGAATCGAGGATGCCCGGCCTGGACGCGTCGATCACGGCGTCGAGCGAGCGGTCAAGCAGTTCCCCCGCCTTGCGCATGTAGGCGATCTCGGCAGGCGACTTGAGCAGGCGCAGCAGCCGGATCATGTGCCCGTCATCATCGAGAGTGCAGAACCCCGCCAGCGTCTTCTGCAGCCGCCATAGATTCCAGCCCGTCAGCCCGTGCGTGTTCAGCTCGACGGCGATCCGCTTTCCGGCAAGCCCCAGCTCGCCGAGGATCACCTTGAGGTCAGCGGCGGGGTTGGCGTCCTCCGCATCCCACCAGATCCGGATATCCTCGATCGTCGAGGTCTGGCGCGCCTGGAGCAGGTCGGGGCGCCGCGTCAGCAGCACGATCGGCCGCTCATCGGCGGTCACCACCGAGCACTGGAAGAAGACATAGCCGCCCGTGTCGTAGCCGGTGAGCCAGAAATGGCTCTCCTGAGCGAAGACCAGCATGGCGTCAAAGCCCTGCTCCCGCAACCTCTCCCTTAACCGGGATTGCCGGCTCAGGTGCTCCTCTTCGGAGAAAGGCAAGGTCGGCATCGGCTCCCCATGGGCTTGTTTCAGGCCTGCGGACGTCATTCCCCGCAGCCCCTGTTCAAACGCTAGAGCTTAGTATACCACACGTCAACAGGCTGTGTGCCAAGGATGTATCAGTAGATTTCGGGGGGTCGAGAACGGACGTACGCCAATGCTGATGATCGCCGACACCAGGCTGGCCCTGCAGGCCTATGAAAAAATTCTCGACCTCATCATGTCGGGCACGCTGAAGCCGGGCGCGTTGATACAGGAGCGCAAGCTCGCAGAGCATCTCGCCATGTCACGCACGCCATTGCGGGACGCGCTGTTGATGCTCGAGGGCGAGGGTCTGCTGGTCCGCCAGCCGGGCCGGGGCCTTCAGGTCAAGCTGCTCGCGCTCGAGGACTTCATGGAGAACCTTTACATACGCAGGCTACTGGAGCCCGAGGCGGCGCGGGCGGCGGCGGGGCGGATTCCGGACGCGATGCTGGCGGACCTTGCCGGGCGGCTCGATGGTCTCATTGGCGAGGCGCGCGGTGGAACGCCGCCTGACAGGGCTTTGGCGCGCGAAGTTGACAACGACCTGCATGATCTGATTGCCGACGCCGCCGGAAACAGGCAAATGGCGGCGATCGTGCGCAATCTCCGGCGGCAGACCGTGATGTTCGATCTCAGAAGCTTGCCGGAGCGGCTCGAAGCGACCTGCGCCGAGCATCTCGCGCTCGTTGAGGCTTTGCGGCAGGGGGCGGGCGAAGCGGCCGCGGATGCAATGCGGCGCCATCTCGACGGGGTACGCCAGAGCATTGTGCGCAGGCTCGCCGGCCCATGACGCATCCACTCCGGAATCCCACCACGGACAAAGCTCCCTTTCCCCGCCCTGATCTGGCGCTGGCGGAGAGGCTTTTTCAGGAGCTTGGCCAGCGGACGGCGGCGGTGGAGGGCGTCACCCGCGCTTCCTATGGGGCGGGCGAAAATCTCGCGCACCAGATCGCCGCACGCGAGGCCAGGCGGATCGGCATGGTGGTCGAGACGGATGCCGCCCTGAACCTCTACATGACCTTGCCGGGCAGCACGCGATCGCCGCGGCTGATCATCGGCTCGCATCTCGACTCGGTTCCCTGCGGCGGCAATTTTGACGGCGCTGCCGGCGTGTTGGCGGGCCTTGCTGTTGCGGCCGGCGTCGCAGAGGCGGGCGTGCCGCTTAAACATGATCTCACGGTGATGGCCATCCGAGCCGAGGAGAGCACATGGTTCAACGCCTCCTATGTGGGCAGCCGCGCCGCCTTCGGTCTCCTGAAGCCCTGCGAGCTCGATCAGGTTGTGCGCGCCGATGACGGGATGACGCTCGCTGCCCACATCGCCGCAGCCGGCGGCGACGTCGCGGCGCTGAGGTCCGGGCGCGCCTTTCTTTCGCGCGCGACGGTGGCGGCCTTTGTCGAGCCGCACATAGAACAAGGGCCAGAGCTGATCGACCGCGACCGGCCGATCGGCGTCGTCACGGGCATTCGGGGCTCGTTCCGCCACAGGCAGGCGGTTTGTCTCGGCGCTTATGCGCATTCCGGCGCCACGCCGCGCCGGCTTCGGCGCGACGCTGTGATGGCGACGGCCGCTCTAGCGGGGGCGCTCGACCGGCTCTGGTCGCGGCGTCTGAAGGCCGGCGACGACCTCGCCATCACCATCGGGCAGTTCACGACGGATCCGCGCGAGCACGCTTTCAGCAAGGTCGCCGGCCGCGTCGACTTCGCGCTCGACTTCCGTAGCCAGTCGACGCAGACTCTGGCCGCCATCCGACGCGACCTCGCCCGTATTGCGCGGCGGGTCGAGCAGAGCCACGGAGCAGCCTTCAGGTTCGGGCCGCTGACCGACAGCGCTCCGGCGCCGATGGACGCAGACATCGTTGCGGGTCTTCGACGCGCCGCCTCGGCGGCGGGCTACGACGCGCCGCCGCTGCCCTCCGGTGCGGGCCACGACGCGGCTGTCTTCGCCGGCCAGGGCGTGCCAACAGGCATGCTGTTCATCCGTAACGCCAATGGCAGCCACAATCCGGCGGAAGCGATGACGATGGAGGACTTTTCCATCGCGGCTGATACGTTGATGCGCTTTTGCCTCGGCCGTTGCGGCGCGGCTCATGACGGCTGACATTCGACCCGTCTGCGTCGTCGTCCAACCCATCGCGGAGGCCGGCCTGGTCCTGCTCCGTGAGGCGGGCCTCCGCGTCCATGTCGCGCCCGTACCCGATTTCGGGAAGATGGCGCCGCACCTCGCCGCGGCGAGCGCCGCGATCACGCGAAACAGGGGCTTCCCGGCCACAGCCATGGCCGCCGCTCCCCGCCTCAGGGTCATCGGCAGCCATGGCGCCGGCACTGACACCATCGACAAGGCGGAGGCCGCGGCCCGGTCGATCCGGATCGTCAACACTCCCGGCGAAAACGCCCGCTCGGTCGCCGAGCTGACCATGGGCCTGATCCTTGCGACGGCGCGCGGGATCGCCTTTGGGGATCGTGCCGTCCGCCAGGGCGAGACCGGTTTTCGCGAGCGCAGCCCCGGTCTGGAACTGGCGGGCCTGACCCTCGGGCTGGTCGGTTTCGGCCATGTAGCCCGCCACGTCGCGCCTATGGCCAGAGCCTTCGGCCTGCAGGTCGTAGGCTTCTCACGTGCCGCCTCCGTCGACGAGATGCGGATGGCAGGGATCGTGCCGGCCGCCTCGCTCGACGGGCTGCTGGCGATGGCGGACATCATTTCCCTGCACGCCGTTGGCGGTTCGCCGGCGATGATCGGTGCGCGCGAATTCAGCTTGATGAAGCCGGGCGCGATCCTTGTGAACACCGCGCGCGGTTCATTGGTCGATGAGGGTGCCCTCGCGGACGCGCTCGGCACGAAACATGTGCGCGCCGCCGCACTGGACGTGACGGAGATCGAACCCTTGCCTGCTTCCAGTCCGCTGCTGGGCGCCCCCAACCTGATCCTCACGCCGCATCTGGGTGGCAGCACCGAAGCGGCGCTGGAGCGAACCTCGCTGGCGGTGGCGCGCAAGGTGCTTGACGCACTGGCGGACTGCGGTGTGCTCGAGCGCAGGCGCTGAGTGATGCCAAGGCCGGCCGCGACCCCGATGCCCCGGATGAGATCATGCGGAGACGCCGCAGTCAGCGTCGAGTTCGGCGACACCGTCGACCTGGTCACGAACGGTCTCGTGCTTGCTCTCGACGCTGCGTTGTCGGCGGCTCCGATCCCGGGAGTGATCGAGACCGTGCCGACCTATCGCTCGCTCCTGGTGCACTTTGATCCTGTCGCAGCCGATGTCGATAAGCTTGAGGCTCGCCTTATGGCTCTCGCCCTGTCCGTCTCGCCGGTGGCCGGGCGACGGCGTCGCTGGCGCGTGCCGGTGACCTATGGCGGCGAGTTTGGCGTTGATCTCGATGATCTCGCCGCTGATCGCGGCATGACCTCCGAGGTTTTCGCCCAGCTTCACCACGCTTCGATCTATCGCATCTACATGATCGGTTTCCTGCCGGGCTTCGCCTATCTGGGCGGGCTCGACCCACGCCTGCATGTGCCGCGTCGGCTCACGCCTCGCCCCATCATTCCAGCCCAGTCCGTGTCCATTGGCGGCGCGCAGACGGCGATCGGATCGGTAGAGGGCCCGAGCGGCTGGAGCCTGATCGGCCGCACGCCCGTACGCGGTTTTCTGCGTGGCCGCGATCCGGTCTTTCTGTTCGAGCCCGGCGACGAGATCGCCTTCGAGCCGATTCCCGCCAACCAATGGGATGAGCTGGATCGCCGCGCCGCCGCTGGCGAGCCTGTGGCCGTTCTGGAAGGTGAGCGATGAGCCAGACGCCGTCCGCCCTCTTCCGAGTCGACTGGTGCGGCGCGGGCGCCAGCGTGCAGGACGCTGGCCGCTTCGGCCTGCAACGATACGGCGTCTCGCCCGCCGGCGCCATGGATCGTGAGGCGCTGGCGCTCGCCAACGCCCTCGTCGGCAATCCCGCCGGCATGGCCGCGATCGAATGCCCTCTTGCCGGCTTTGCCGGGCGGGTGGAGGAGGGACGGGTTCTCGTCGCGGCGGCGGGTGGTGGCAGCGAGCTCTCGATTGCGGGCCGTAAGCTGTCCCCCTTCACCTCGGACTTCGCCGAGCGCGGAGAGATCGTCACACTGGGGCCCGCGCGCAGCGGGGTCTTCGCCTATCTCGCCTTCGGCGGCGGCATCCTGAGCCCGCCTGAACTGGGGAGCCTCTCGGTCCATCGCCGGTCCGGCATTGGCGGGGCGCCCCTGCGGCCCGGCGATGTTCTCCCGCTGGGCGATGCGCCTGTCAGGGCTCGTCGCCTGTCCAGGTCCCCAGACGCCCCGAAAGGCCCGATCCGGATCGTCCCCGGCCCGCAGGACGATCATGCGGGAGCGGCGGCGCTCGCACTTTTGACCTCAAGCGGCTTCACGATCAGTTCCCAGGCCGACCGCATGGGCGTCAGGCTCGACGGGCCCAAGGTTACGCCCGCAGGCGGGCACGACATCGTCTCGGACGGTATCGCGACGGGTGCCATCCAGCTGCCCGGCGACGGCCGACCGATCGTGCTCTTGCGCGACCGCCAGACCACGGGCGGCTATCCGAAGATCGCGACGGTGATCAGCGCCGATATCGGCCGCTTCGCGCAGTTGCAGCAAGGAAGCGCCGTCCGGTTCACGATTGTGTCGCGGGCTGAGGCCATCGCGGCCGCACGCGCCGCCGCAGACCGCATCGACGGCTTCGCCGCCGCCATGACTGTGGCCAACGCGATCCTCGACGCGGAGCTGCTTCTGAGCCTCAACCTGATCGACGGCGTCACTGCCGGCCACTGAGGCGTATCAACCTCACGGCGCGGCGTAAGACTTGACGCTCACCCCTTGCGCCTCGAGCGCAGCGCGCAGGCGTCGGGCCAGCGTCACCGAGCCCGGATTGTCGCCATGAACGCAGATCGAATCGATCATGACCTTGAGGCGCTTGCCCGAGGCCGAGCGCAGCGCGCTATCCTCCAGCATGGCGGTTACATGTGCGATCGCCTGGTCGGCGTCGTGGATGACCGCGCCCGGCCTTGAGCGGTCAGTCAGGTTGAAATCATCATCATAGCTGCGGTCGGCATATATCTCGCGGAAATGGGCGAGGCCGAGTTTTATCGCCGCCCGCTCGGTCGCGGCCGCCGGCATGACCAACCAGCGCAGCGTCGGGTCCGCAGCCTTCAGGCCGCGCCCGACCGCGAGCGCCAGATCGTCATCCTCGGCGCACATGTTGCCCATCGCTCCATGGGTCTTCACGTGAGTGACCCGATGGCCATCAAGCGCCGCCATCGCCAGCATGGCGCCGGTCTGATACGCGACCAGATTCTCGACCTCGCGAGCGCTCAGGTCCGGCACGCGGCGACGGCCAAAATTCTGCAAGTCAGCGAAGCCGGGATGCGCGCCGATGGCGACGCCCTTAGCGCGGGCGAGCGCAGCCGTGCCGCGCATGATCGCAGGGTCGCCAGCATGAAAGCCGCAGGCGATGTTGGCGCTGGTGACGATGGACAGCATCGCATCGTCATCGCCCATCTGCCACCGGCCATAGCTCTCGCCCAGATCGGCGTTGATGTCGATGCGCATGGTCTTTCTATCCCGGGGTCACGAAGAGCCGCCGTGGAAACTGTGTCAGCCGCTCGAAGCCCGTTTCGGTGATGGCGATCGTCTCGGAGAAGCCGAAGCTGTCGGCGAGCACGTAGGTGTGGAAGACCATGCCCGGCTCGAAGGTCCATGTCGCGCCCGGCGCGGCCTCGAGCGCCTCGCCGCCGACCGGCGGCATCATCAGGCCGATCGAATAGAAGGTCTTGTTGGTGTAGTCTTTGCGAAGCCCCCGTCCGAGAATGCCGTCGCGATAGATTGCATCCGGAATACTGGCCGCCACGCCGGACCGCACCGCCGCGAGCGCCGTATCCTGCACCTCAATGATCGCTTGAAGCTTCGCCTCTTCGAGTTGGCTCGCCGCGCCGATCTTGATCGTGCGCATGAAGCGCGCGTGGTGATGCTTGACTGCCGGCGTGGTCTCGCATTGCAAGGTATCGCCGCGCCGCAGCACGCGATCGGTGAAGCCGCCATGCAGGTGAAAGGCGCGTTCGCCCGATGAGAGAGGCCCTGGCCCCGGATGGTCACTGCCGGCGCGGATCATGGCCGCCACGATCGCCGCGCCCACCTCCCGCTCGCTGACGCCGGCGCGCGCGGTGTCGAGCGCGGCCTGCATGCCAGCCTCGGCAGCCTTGGCAGCCCGGCGCTGATAGGCGATCTCAGCCGGCGACTTGATCAGGCGCAGCTTCGCCACGGCGCCGTCGGCGTCGATGAGGTCGATCTCCGGCAGGGCAGCCTTCAGGGCCAAATAGCGCTGCGCGGTCATCTGCCAGGCGTCCAGCTCGGCCGCGACTCGGCGCGCACCGGACAGCTTCGCCCGCACAAAGCTGGCGGCGGCGGCGAAGCGGTCGTCTCCATCGGCCCAAACGCCATGGCCACCGAACACTGACGTCCGTTCAAGATAGTATCGCGCTACATCGCGGCAGAAGACCGAAGGCTCGCCCTCAGCGGGTACGAAGGCAAACTGGAAGGTGGAGTAGCCGCGCGTGAAGAAGCCGGTCAGCCAGGTGACGCTTTCCGGCTGGAAGGCGAGCAGAGCCTCGATTCCCAAGGAACGCATGACTCTCTGGAGCCGGCGGACCCTGTCAAGATACTCCTGCCGCTCGAACCATGGGCTCGCGCCTTCGTCGACCGCTCCTGCGCCCGAATGCGTCATGCCGTCGCGAGCTCCCCTGCGCGCGACATTTGCATGAAACGCCGTAGCATCGTGTCGGCTTCGCGGGCGTCGACCGCCGCCTGCTGCAACGACGCCACGTCCGCCCCGTCCAGCTCCAACCGCGCGCGGCTGGCGGCAAACCAGTCCACTGCCTGCGCCGCGCTGACCTCGGGATGTCCCTGGATGCCCCACGCGGCATAGCGCGCATGCCGCCAGACATGGTTCGGGCAATCGGGCGAATGGGCGAGGATCACCATATCGGGATGGGTCGCCCGAACCTCATCATTGTGCCAGACGAACATGTGGACCTTATCGCCAAGCTCGCAGGCAAGGCGATCCGCCGCAGCCGCCTCGGTGACGGTTAGGTCAATGTACCCGACCTCGCAGCTTGCGCGGCGAAACACCTGGTCGCGGCCGCAGAGAGCGGACGCGAGGATCTGGCTGCCGAAGCAGATGCCGAGTGTCGGCACATTCAGCGCCGCGAGGTCGCGCAGCCAGTCATGCTCGCGATGGATCCACGGGATGTCCTCATAGGCCCCATGCGGGGAGCCGGACACGAAACAGGCCTGGTAACGGGCGAGATCTACGGGTTCCTCGCCGGCATAGGCCCAAACGAAATCGATCTCGAAGCCTGCCGCCGCGAAGCGTCGCTCGAGGCCGCTGACCGTCTCCCGTTTGGGACCGTTCTGAAGGTAGAGAAGTCGCACGTTGAACGTTTCCATTAATCTACAAGCTCAAGCTAACCGCCTTTCAGGCCGCGCGCGAGCGCGCGGATGCATTCGAGTCATGCGTTTAGCGGTTGACCGGAACGGTCACGTGGGACTGTCAGGATTCCCGTGTGAGGGCGGCCATACTGCATCTTATGGGCGTTGACGCACGGATAGCTGTTTGCGGGTATGGGTTGCGACTCGATGCGGATAATGGATCGCTGAGCACGAATTTCGAGCGGTTCCGGCATGCGCCTTATGGGCTGGCCGGAGGCAAGCCCGGGTCCCTCAGCAGGACCACGATCACCCGGGCAGATGGTACGACCGTTTCGCTCGCCTCGAAGGTGTCGGGAATAGCCATGAAGCAAGGCGACGTGCTCACCATTGAAACGTCTGGCGGTGGCGGTTGGGGAGATCCCGCCGAGCGCAGGGAAGAGGCCCGTACACGCGACCTTGCGGAGGGATATGTCACGCGTTGATGAGCAGTTGCCCTCTCCATGAGCACCGATACAATTCCGTTGTCAGCGACGTCCATTTGATGGCGTACGAACACCGGTCTCATAATGCTGCGGAGGCCGATCTCCGAGTGTCCCGAATCGCCCCGGTTTTTCGATGCACTTCAAATGTGAGACGGCCAAGCTAATGAACCACTTGGCGGGAAGCTGGCACCACTTGCATTTTGATGGCACTATTACTATTTTGCTATCAATTACAATGGAGGTGCCACTTTGGCTGCCGTCACGATCCGGAACCTTTCTGAAGAAACGCATCGCGCTTTGAAGCTTCGCGCCGCCAAGAATAACCGGAGCGCAGAAGCCGAGATGAGGAAGATCCTCGAGGATGCCGCGCGTCCAGCTCAGCGACTCAAGCTTGGCACGACGCTGACGGAGATGAGCCGCAAGATCGGCCTTACCAACGCCGATGTTGAGGCCCTTGATCAGATGCGCGATGCGAGGCCAGCAGAGCCGCTACGCATCTCATGATCCTGCTGGACACAAACGTCATTTCGGAGGCCATCAAGCCGCAGCCGGATCCGAATGTCAGCGCTTGGCTCGATGCTCAGGCTGCCGAGACACTCTACCTGTCGACAGTCACGTTGGCAGAGATGCAATTCGGCATCGGTGCGTTACCCGTCGGCAAGCGCAAAGCGATGCTCATGGAAGCGCTCGACGGCGTGGTGGAATTGTTCGCAGGTCGCATTCTGACCTTCGACGTGAATGCGGCCCGCAAGTACGGTGAACTCGCCGTCAAGGCGCGGGCGGCAGGAAAAGGCTTCCCCACTTCGGATGGTTATATCGCGGCGATCGCCGCCGCGCGCGGTTTCACCATTGCGTCGCGCGATGCCAGCGCATTCCTCGCAGCGGGGATCGATGTCATCGATCCTTGGACTGCAAGCACATGATACTAAAGCACGACTGCCAGTTCTCCGTTTACAGCCACATGCAGTGAGGCGTTGGTACAAGGAGGCTTATCGGCGCGCCGCTGTCTTTGTAAGGTTTTTAGCGGACGCGCTCTGACTGCGGCCTGGCGAGCATCATGTTGTGGTTGGCGATCTTGACGTGAATGGCGACTTCGTTCTGCTGGGCGCCGAAGGTTCGGGAGGTGAGACGTCCGCCATTGAGGCGTTGTCACATTAACTCTGTGGGGCCGCTCAGTACGGTTTGTTCCGGCGATCAAGCAGCGATGGCGACAGAATTCCACTGAGCGAGGGCATGGAGCCGGTGGAGGTGGATGCCGAGAGCGG